>Ga0209754_1000135_pt1 | contig 117446 bp, 95 predicted proteins | sample MesohylBB_FD_187295 | JGI IMG/M metagenome (GOLD analysis project Ga0209754, IMG submission 187295) | Host-associated microbial community of the marine sponge Aplysina aerophoba from Gulf of Piran - sponge mesohyl, lysed by bead beating... | ecosystem: Host-associated > Porifera > Sponge >... | reverse complement strand
TCGTCTTTGTGAGGACTGGAAAACTCTTAAAAGCAAGGTGATTACCTTTATGTCGCAGTTCATAGGAGGATCACAGTCATTGCTACGCTATGTCGGATTATTGCCGAATTAATAACTTAATCTTCATTTAGTTTGTGTCCTACAGCACTACTATCCTAACAACCGAAAATGAGACTATTATGAATAGAGATGGTATTAGAAAGTAGACAAAAAACAGACAATAATCAAGTAGAACAAAGGTTACGGTTTTTCTTTTTTTTCACATTCAAAAAAACAGATAAAAACAACCCATAAAACCAGACAGGAACTATAACCAGTGAAAAACACCAAAAGTTACGGTTATGCAGAAATAAGACACAAAACCGTAACCTTTTTATACGGAAGAAAAATCTAATGAAAATACAAAACTATAATGTGCAGTCCTATCTGATATCCGAAGTTCTGTGCATAGTGTGCCATTGTTATCTCTATACAAAAATTATTACACATTTCGCCTTTAATGAAGGGTTGACATGATTCAGGTTTTCTGCTAACATCAATTACACAACACTAAAGGTTAAGGAGCATCAAAGGAGTGGCATTAGAAACTATTAGAGTCGGTATCATAGGAGCAGGCAGAAACACAAAATCTCGACATATCCCTGGACTACAAGCGATTGACGGTGTTGAGATTATCGGGGTGTGTAACCGCAGCAAAGAGTCCGCACAACGCGTTGCGGACGAGTTTGATATTCCCAAAATCTATGACAACTGGCAAGATGTAATTAACGACAAAGACACAAACGCTATTGTCATAGGCACGTGGCCCTACATGCACTGTCGTGCTACAGTTGCTGCACTTAGAGAAAATAAACACGTAATGTGCGAAGCTCGTATGGCAATGAACGCTCGTGAGGCACACTTAATGCGTATGGTAGCCCGCCAAAAACCACATCTCACCGCACAGATTGTTCCTTCACCAATGACACTCCGAGTGGACAATACTATCAAACGACTTATTTCAGAGGGATATATTGGAGACATACTCGCAGTTGAAGTTCGTGCCGGAGGATCTTTTCTTGACACAGAGACACCACTACAATGGCGGCAAGAGTTTGACTTGTCAGGTATGAACATCATGAGCATGGGAATTTGGTATGAGGCATTAATGCGTTGGATCGGAGAAGCAACACAAATTATTGCAATGGGTAAAACGTTTGTCAAAGTGCGTCCAGATTCAGATGGAATATATCAGGCTGTCCGTATTCCTGAACATATTGATGTTATAGGTGAACTTGCTTGTGGTGCACAACTCCACATGCAAATCTCTGCTGTAGCAGGATTGATCGGTTCTCCAGAAGTGTATGTTTTCGGTAGTTACGGCACTTTAAGATTTTCAGAAAATCGTCTCTATGGTGGAGAAAGAAATGATAACGAATTGAATGAAATTGAAATTCCCACTGATGAAGAAGGGAGTTGGAGAGTTGAGGAAGAATTTGTAAACGCAATACGGGGTGAGGAAGTTATTACACATACTAATTTTGATACAGGCGTAAAGTATATGGAGTTTACGGAAGCGGTGACACGAAGCATGTCATCAAGAACAGCAGTTTCATTACCCCTTCAAATGTAATAGATAGGTATTAGTTACGTCTGATTATACTTATCACTAAATTGGAAAGGAGCAGAATTGACATTAGCGGAACTTTTTGATATTTGTAAAGACCTTGAATTACGACAAGCAAAACTGTATGCCTCATTTGCACTGAAATTAGGGGATGTTGATGAACGGATTGCCCGATTTTGGGAGAGAATGAGCACCGAAGAGTGGCAGCACTATATTCTTGTAGATTTCGGACGGTCTATTTGTATAGAAGCATTCGGTAAAGATACACCTATATCAGCTGCAGATGTAGATGAAAACACATCACCTATTGCAGCATTACCCGATATTCCAATCCAAGAAATTACTGACGCGCTTAGTTCACACGAAACGAAGGTTGAAAGTGGGACAATTTCATTAGATGAGGCATTTGCAATCGCAATCGCAATTGAAGGGAGTGAGGCAGATACAATCTATATGTATCTACTTTCAATCATAAGACAAGCAATACACCAAAGTAACCAGCCTTATCTTATGGACCGTATCGTACAGGTTGAAAAGGATATGGTATCCCACGTAGATGGATTGGTACAGGCAACACAGAGATTTGGAAAAGATACTACTCTAATACGAAAGGCACACAGACTTAAGGAAGAACACGTTTAAGATGGGTTAGGAATGTTGTGCATTGCACAGAAGGTTCCCAGCTTGTGTACAAGCAACATTTTCAAGTTGTAACGTTGTATGGTTTATGTTGAAACGGGTTTGTAATTCAGTGTTGATCTGTTGAAGTATTATATCTTGAGGTATTACATTATTTTCGTGAATTACAACATGTGCGCTCAAAGCATTATAGTTGGAACATAACGACCAGATGTGCATGTCATGGACATCTTTCACTGGAGGTAAACCACACAGATAATTTGCAACTGTATGCGCATCGGTATCGCGTGGAGAATTTTCAAGCAGAATATGAACCGCTTCTTTTGTAACATTAACTGCACCAATTAGAATAATACCACCTATTAGAAAACTGAGAATCGCATCAATTGGATACCACCCTGTCCAAAAAATGAGAATACCACCTATGACGACTGCAACAGAAGAAAGTGTATCACCGATCACATGAAGTACTGCACTACGAACATTTAGGTTACCATGACTCTCTCCATGGAACTTCCATAAGATGAATAGATTCGCTGCTAAACCAAAACAAGCAACAACAAACATTCCACCGACCTGAATCTCTTCAGGTGTAATGTATCGTTGGTATGCTTTGTAGAATATCCAGCCTGAGATGACAATGAGTGTAATACCGTTGACAAAGGCTGCGAATACTTCGGCACGGTGATAGCCGAATGTCCGAGACGATGTCGCAGGACGAGTAGAAAGGTAGATTGCAAACCAACTGATGAGAAGCGAAAGGACATCAGACATCACATGGGCTGCATCACTTAGTAATGCAAGACTACCTGACCAGATTCCTCCAACCACTTCTACAAGGAATACAAAAAAGGTTATCACCAAAGCAATCTTGAATTTCTTCTGCAGATGTATTTGATGGCTATGGGTATGTTGTCCATCTTGATGGTGATGGTGGTTATGTTGATGCAAAGTATCTCCTAACAATACTGTGATTGAGTATTCTAATCGCTTTTTGTTGAAGAATCGTTTGTCTTCTTTTTCGATTCGCTGTTCTTTTCAGATTTCTTTTCTTTTTTCTCGCTTTTTTCTGACGATGTCTTTTTGTCTTTCTTAGCGGATTCTTTGTATCCTTCACTACGATAATCTGTGATATAAAAACCTGAACCTTTGAAAATCAGTCCAGCACCTGCACCGATAAGTCTCTTTACCTTACCATTACATTCGGGACATTCTTCAATAAGCGGTTCATTTATACCTTGAAATTTTTCAAACTGTGTTTCACATTCAAGACATCTATAATCATACGTAGGCATATAGACATAACCCTCCATTTCTTTGTTGATAAAAAGAAATTGTTTTGATAAATTTTAATTGGTAAGTTTGTAAAAGTCAAGTCAAATTCGGTAAGGACAATAATTGGGGTGTTTTATGCGTATACCGTTTGATACAGATAATTTCCCACTCGGTAAGGGTCCGATGGTAATGTTAGTGCTGTTTCTTATCTCATGTCTTTTCATCATATCACCTACCGAGGAAAAAGGTAAGAATCTCGAATTTTGGATTTTTGCAAATACCCACTATGAAGAATATCAAGCACGCGTGCCAATCTTTGAGACAATGTATCCTGAAGTTAATGTGCAACTCATCAATTATGGTGGAACAATGCACGACAAACTTCTGACAGCGTTGCTTTCTGATTTTGGAGCACCAGATGTCGTTGAGGTAGAAATAACATCAATTGGACGTTTTCTGAAAGGGGATATAAACGAAGTCGGATTTATTGACCTTCGTTCTCGTTTAGAAAACGAAGGTTGGATGGACAAACTGGTTGTTAGTCGGTTCACACCATGGTCTTACAAGGATAGAATCTTTGGGATTCCACACGACTTGCATCCTGTTGTTCTGTTATACAGAGATGACCTTTTTAAAGCCGCAGGTGTGGAGATGACTGAGGTCGAAACGTGGGAAGACTTTATCTCTGCTGGAAAAAAAGCAACACGTGACCTTGATGGAGATGGTGAAATTGACCAATATGCAATTGTATTAGACAGACGAACAGAAAGCGATTACTTTAACCTACTCCTTCAAAGGGGTGGTGGTTTTTTTGATGAAGTGGGAAATGTAATAATTGATGACGATATTGCAATAGAAACGTTGGAATTCTTTACATCATTATTTAACGAACATCAAATAGCGACACCGGTTTATGGCACTTGGCATGGAGATCCGAGTAACTTCGCTGCAATGCAAGACGGTAAAATACTATCTATCCTCGCTCCTGATTGGTATGTCGGTATCCTCAAAAGCCAAGTGCCACAGATGTCTGGAAAATGGAGGGCTATCGGTATGCCAGCGTGGGAACTTGGCGATAGACGAACAACAACCCGCGGTGGTACAATGGTCGGCATAACAAAACAGTGTAAAAATCCAGATCTCGCTTGGGAACTACTGAAATTTGCATATTTTGATAAGGCAGGTCTGATTAACCGATATGAGACCACAAGGATTATCCCTCCACTGAAGAATGCATGGGACGCTCCAATATACAAAGAACCGGATCCATACCTTGGTGGACAACCACTCGGGGAATTATTTATTGAACTTGCACCGGATTTGCCACCGCGTTATCAGAATCCATATTGGTCTGAAGCAGCGGATTTATTAAATGATGCGATTTTCGCTGCTGTTACTGAAAAACAGACACCACGGCAAGCATTGACACAACTCGCAGAAAAAGTTCGGACAATAATAGCAAAAGACCAAGAACGGTGGGCACAGGGTAACAAATAATAAAATGAAACGAAAAAGATCTAACTATTGGTATCATCAACAGAAAATAGCTCCATACCTATTTATCGCACCGTTTTACATTCTATTTGTTGTTTTTATGGGGTATCCTTTAGTTTCATCGCTCATTATGAGTTTATATGAAATGCGAGGATTCCAAAGTCGTATCTTTGTAGGTTTCTCTAATTTCATAGATCTGTTTCGCGATCCGATATTCTGGAAATCACTCTGGAATACCACATATTTCGCACTTGGCACTTTAATCCTCCAATTACCACTTGCACTGTTTCTTGCTATACTGCTGAATTCAAAAATAGTGAAGGGCAAAAACATATTACGTCTTGCCTTTTTTGCACCTGTCCTTGTTGCAGGTGTATTTATTGCAATCATATTTAATATAATTTTTGATCAACGTGCTGGACTCATCAACAATGAATTTCTTCTTTTTGGTAAGGAAATAGGATGGCTAAGTGAATCAAAATATGTAATGCCTGCTGTTATTCTTACAGGAGTGTGGCAATGGGCAGGATTCAATATGATTTTCTTCTTAGCAGGATTACAAGGGATACGGCAAGAATTGTATGAGGCTGCAGCGGTGGACGGGGCAAATTGGTGGCAATCCTTTGTCCATATTACGCTACCTTCTTTACGTCCTGTAATCGCATTTGTTGTTGTCGTTTCTATGATCGGATCATTCCAACTTTTTGATTTACCCTTCATTTTGACAAACGGTGGTGAACCTGCTGATGCAGGAACTACTATCGTTATGTATCTCTACAAAAACGGGTTTCAGTTCATGCGACTCGGTTATGCAGCTACCATCGGATGGGTGCTGTTTATTATAATTGCTATTATTTCAATAGCACAATTGAAATTACTCGGAATTTTTCGAGAGGAATAACTGAAAGGATAATTGGTGCAAATACTACCAGCAATAGACCTTCGTGGTGGCAAGTGTGTAAATTTAATCCAAGGAATTGCGGAACAGGAGACCGTCTTCTCAGATTCTCCCGTGGCAATGGCAAAACAGTGGCAAACAGAAGGTGCAGAATACCTTCATCTCGTTGATTTAGATGGCGCGTTTCAAGGTGATTCTGCAAATCTTCATATTGTCCGCGAGATTGTTGATGTGCTTGACATACCTGTGCAACTTGGTGGCGGCATCCGTGATATGGAACAGATAGATGCAGTTTTAGCATTAGGTGTACATCGAGCAATATTAGGCACTGCTGCACTCAAACAACCTAAATTAGTGAAACAAGCATGCAAAAAATACGCGGAACGTATTGCTGTAGGTATTGATGCTAAAGACGGGATGGTGGCAACACACGGATGGTTAGAGGTGTCTCAAAAATCTGCAGTTGATTTCGCTATTGAGTTGACTGAGGTACAGACTATTATTTACACAGACATAAAAAGCGATGGAATGCTCAAGGGTCCAAACGTTGAAGCGACCAAGGATATTCTTGAAGCAACATCGGCAAATGTGATTGCATCAGGAGGAGTCACATCGCTTTCTGATATTGAAGCATTGAAAGAGATCGGTGCAAGTGGCGCGATAATCGGACGCGCGCTTTATACTGGAGACCTTACATTATCTGACACTATAAATATCGCGCAGTAGGTCTGTTTCAAGCGAAATTACACGACTTCAGTTACAACACCGATTCCAATACATGATCCCATTTTCTTTAGTTCAAAAGTAGTACCAAATTCCATTGCAAGCGGCAAATCAAGGGCGAATGAAATATGTGCATTCTCACCAGGACTTACAATGGAAAAATCATCTGGGAGATGTAGACGAGAGGTAACATCAATACCCCACATACGAATTTCAGGTTTGTCGTTTTCTATAAGAGGTATATGGGTTCCACTCTCTTCCTGAGTGAATAGATAGACGAGTGCAGTAAATTCTGAATGCGCTTTTATTGTCTTCGGGTGACACATCACCTGTCCAACTGACAACCAATCAGGTTCGGATTCAACACACACTTCATTTTCCTTTATACTCAGACACTTGGTCTTAATTCTATCGCCTTTACCAACAATATCTACAGCATGTCCAACAGCAAGATGTCCTTGCACTATCTCACCACGCACAGTTACGCGCTCCTTTTGTTCCTCTACTATCTCATAGATCGGCATAATAGGAGGTAAATCATCAGGATTGATAGGTTTTGGCATACATCGATTCATCGCAAAAATTAGGTCTACAATCGGTTTCCAATGGTCAGAATTAATCCTGTCACCTTTGTATGTTAGTGCCTTTTCAGCATCACCTACAATAATCGGACTGTTCTGTTCTTCCCATTCACATTCAGTAAGTATTTCGCGCATCTCTTGGACACATATATCTATTAGTTCATCATCCTTTACAATATCCCGCGTATTTAGAAATGAAATAACAGTAGGTATTTTTAATCGTTTAGCAATTTGTATCAATTTAGAGGATTCTTGTGTAACACCATTGACTGCATCAACTATCCAAATTGCCCCTTGAATCGCTAGTGAATTGCTAACCAGCATTTTGACAACATCAAGATTTGTATCACAATCAAACTGTGTATAGTGTTTTCCGCTGGTTTCATAATCCACTGAACGATACGTAATTCCAACTCCTTCTCGGATGGGATGGTGATCTGGTATCTGTTGATCAAATTGAGTATCTATTTTTGAACGGATTGATCCAATTTTTTGAATTACACGCGTCATCGCTGCTGTCAACGTTGTCTTACCATGTCCAGTTGCACCGAGCGTACAGATAGGCAGAGAACGATGTACTGCACCTCTTCTATCGTCCATCTATTACTCCTTCGATTTTCTAAGCGGGGATAATTTACCAATGCAATATAACATTTATTATAGCAAAAGATTGATGATTATGCAATAATATACATTGAATTCATTGAAGTTAAAATTGATATAAATGAAATCAAAGTAATCCAAAAAATTCAAGTATGGAATACTAAGACATCATGTCACATAATAAGATATACACACGCAAAGATCTTTCACTATTACTGAAACAAAAGAGAACTGATGGCAAAGTTGTTGTCACCACGAACGGTTGTTTTGATGTTCTGCATTTAGGACATCTTCGTTATCTCCAAGCAGCACGACAACAAGGCGACCTACTCGTTGTTGCTATCAACAGTGACAATTCTGTTCGTGAACTCAAAGGAGAAAACCGTCCACTTGTTCCTGAAGATGAACGTGCTGAAATGCTGGCAGGATTAGAATGTGTAGATTATGTTGTTGTCTTCACAGAATTAACTCCAGTCGAATTGCTATCAGAACTCAAACCGAGTATACATGTAAAAGGTGGCGACTACAAGTTGGAACAATTAGTGGAAAGAAAGGTAGTTGAGGAAAACGGAGGTAAAGTTGTCGTCGGGTTGAACGTCCCGGGAAAATCCACTACAAATCTTATTGATGTTATAACCGAACGATATAAGGGTTCTTGAAATTCTATTCGCAACAACAAATTCTCTCTATATAGCAAAACCGAGGATATATGCAGATAAACGAAACATTAAAGATTGAAGACCTGAAACCACAAATTGAAAGACTTTTTGAATATTCAGGGCAAAAAATATTAGATATAGAAGACACGTGGCAACCAGAACATGGAACGCCAGTCTTTACTGTCGCTGGAACTTACACAACACGAGGGTGGACCGAGTGGACACAAGGATTCCAATTCGGTTCGGCAATCCTTCAATTTGACGCTACTGGTGATGAGCAATTTCTGGAAATCGGTAGGAAGAACACGATTGAAAAGATGGCACCACATGTCACACATATCGGTGTACATGACCACGGTTTCAACAATGTTTCCACTTATGGTAACCTACGAAGATTGATGCGTGAGGGTGTCATCTCATGGGACGACAATGAGATGCATTTCTATGAACTTGCCTTGAAAGCATCCGCTGCCGTTCAAGCGAGTCGTTGGACACAAATTAAGGATGATACCGGTTATATTGCATCTTTCAACGGACCTCATTCTCTCTTTTCAGATACCATACGTTCTCTACGTGTATTAGCACTTGGACACACACTCGGAGCAGTGCTGATGGGAGAAGGAGATGTTGCAATTAATCTGTTGGAGAGACTAATTCAGCATTCTCAGACCACAGCGAAGTATAATGTATATTATGGTGAAGGACGTGACGCTTTTGATTTACGTGGACGGGTTGTGCATGAGTCTATCTTCAATACAAACGATGGAAACTATCGTTGTCCCAGTACACAACAAGGTTATTCACCGTTTACTACGTGGACGCGCGGTTTGGCATGGATTGTCGCTGGTTACGCAGAACAGCTTGAGTTTTTTGACACCCTATCTGAAGACGATCTTGAACCTTATGGCGGTAAAACCGGAGCCATAGCACACATGCGGAAAGCAGCTGAAGCCACCGCGGATTTCTATATTGAGAACACAGCACAAGATGGTATACCGTATTGGGACACAGGTGCACCCGGTTTACCTAAACTCGGTGATTATTTCGCAGTTCCAGCAGATCCCTACAACGACTATGAACCGGTTGATAGTTCCGCTGCTGCAATAGCAGCCCAAGGACTTATCCGACTCGGTAATTACCTAAAACAGAACGATGAAGTGGATACTGGTAACACTTATTATCAAGCGGGTTTGACAGTAGCCAAGACACTTTTCGCAGAACCATATCTGTCCACTTCCAATTCACATCAAGGTTTACTGTTACACTCCGTGTATCACCGACCGAATGGATGGAATTATGTGCCAGAAGACAGGAATATTCCGTGTGGAGAAGCATCCATGTGGGGAGACTACCATGCCCGTGAATTAGCTTTGTTGTTATTAAGGGAAATTGCAGGAAAACCGTATCTCACATTTTTCTAATCTACAGATTCATAACATACTTGAGGACATATCAATGAGTGAAACAAATGACACACAAGAGCAGCCAAAGGTTGAAATAGTTGTTAAGAATTTTGGACCTATTGCAGAGGCTAATATTGACTTGCGTCCTTTGACAGTATTTGTTGGACCCAGTAATACTGGGAAGACATATTTTGCTACTTTGGTGTATGCTTTACAGAGTATGTCTAATAGTATTATAAGTTCAGAACAAATTATTCCCTTCCATTCTTCGATGATTTTCCTCCTATTGAACGAGATTTTCAATGGACAAGCAATTCCTGAAACAGAATTACACAAAATTCTTAGACAGTTAAATAATTCAGAAGAATCCTACAAATACTCTGATTTACCCATAGAAATGCGTAATAGGTTGCATTCTATCATAAAAGAACATGTAAATTTTAAAGGACAATTAGAAGACGAACTCAAAAATTGCTTTAATCTTAACTCCTATTCTGAAATAATGCGATTAGATGGTGAACAGGATGAACATACAATCTTGCTTAAGGCAAGTATACAGAATCAGGAATACTGGAATTATAGAATCTGTATTACTGAATCAAAAATAAACATAGATACTTCGAATGATCAGGATATGGTCATAATACCGAGGAAATGTTCAGTTGTCGCAGAATTATGTAATGATAATAGTATTCTCATTAAAAGTATGAGTGTTCCTAATATTCGGAGTATGTATTATCTGCCTGCCGCTCGTAGTGGTATCATGCATAGTCACCGCATCATTGCAAGTTCACTTGTTAAACAAACTACTCGAGTTGGCATTGAACAATTACCTGATATACCTACCATGTCTAGTGTTATTGCTGACTTCTTGGAAAGAATCATCCTATTCGAAGAAAACAGCAAACCCAACGGAGAAATGAAAAACCTTGCTAATTTATTAGAGACCAGTCTGCTTGATGGATTGATACTTTTAAAACCTTCAGCAAGTGGATACCCCGATTTCCGTTATCTTCCACAAGGCACTAATCATGAGATTCGCCTCAGTCAAGCTTCCTCAATGGTATCTGAACTTGCCCCTTTAGTCTTATATCTACGCGGGTATGTGAAACCTGGAGATACACTCATCATTGAAGAACCAGAGGCACACCTACACCCTGGCGCGCAAGCAGACATGGCAGTCATACTCGTGCGTCTTGTTCGGGTAGGAGTAAAAGTCATAATAACGACACATAGTGATTGGCTACTTCAGGAAATTGGAAATCTGATACGAGCAGGAGAACTTGAAAAATCTGGAGAGGAAGTTAGCGACCTACCGACTTCACTTCAGACAGAAGAAGTTGGGATTTGGCATTTCCAAAAAAATGGAATGGTGGAAGAAATTCCTTACAATCGTATTGATGGTATTGAACCGATGGAATATTTGGATGTCGCAGAAGATCTTTACAACCGTTCTGCACGCTTACAAAACAGACTTGAAGAATTAAAAGGTGAAAAAAAGCGTGAATCAGAATAAGGTTCTTCGGGACCTCCGTGCGCGTTTTGATGATAGTAGTATTGTCAATTCATGTAGTGGAGAAGGTTGTAATGTTTACATGGATGACATACCTCCAGAACGGGTGATTGTAAATCTTGAGCGTGAGTTTGATTTGCAACAAAAAACCGAAAAACGATGTGATCGGCTATTGTTCTTTATTCATCCAACTGACAATAATCTATATGCGGTTCCAATTGAACTCAAAAGCGGAGCAGCTCGCGAATCAGATGTAATAGAAAAGTTAGAGAACAGTCTGAAATTTATCGCTCAAATTGTTCCAACTCCTATATGTTCAAGAATAGTCTATGCTCCAGTTTTATTTGAAGGTCGAGGTATAAAATGGACTAATCCCAAGGGAACAAGACAACTCAGAGTGACATTTCGTGGTAGTACTTTACAAATTCTCGTTGGTCGTTGTGGTAGAACACGGAATCTTGCAGGTGTATTGTTTGGTTAAGGATAAATCCAACAATGATAGTATTACACAATTTATGTTTTAACTTTCTCAATCTGTCCAGTCTCCAATGAACGATTAGCCGCGAGGGTTACTGCAAGTGACTTTACAGCATCCGCATAAGAGGATCTAACTAAACCCTGATCATTCGCTTCAACCGCTTTGATAAACTGCTCAACCTGACGGAAATATCCTGCTTCACTCCCATTATAATCAATACCTTCATCCCCAATCTGTCCACGCAAGCCAAGATCGTGTGTGAGTTTGAGATAGATGTCATCGCCAACTAATTCTGTTGCGAAACTATCATGTGCACGGGCAGCACATGTGCTTGTAATACTGGCTACTGCTCCGCTTTTAAACTTCAGATTACAGACGGTGCACTCTTCAAAATCTGCAATTCCATCAGACACATCTTTGATACCAAATGCTTGAACATATTCAACATCACCAAGGAAAAACCTTATTAGGTCAAAGACATGGGTTGTCTGTTCCACCATCTGCCCGCGGGACACATCATATTTACCCCACCATGGATGGTTCGCACCCATCCTCGCAAGAAATCTTCCCATTCCCATTGTCAGTTTGCGATCACCAACTAACTCCTTCGCTTTGTCAGTAATGTCGCTGTAACGTGCCATATATCCGACTTGGTTGATTACCTCAGAACTACTAATTGCATCACGTGCAATTAGTGCCGTTTCCAAATCCTGTGCAACTGGTTTTGCAACAAAAACCGCTGCACCAGATTTTGCAGAATCAGCGACTTGTGTTGTATGTGCTCCGGGTGGAATACAGGTAAAGACTACATCCGGTTTTTCCTTTTGTATCATTTCTTGGTGATCAGTATAGGACGTTGCGTTTTCTTCATCCGCAACTGCTTTAGCACGATCCGCGTTTATATCACATATAGCAGCAACCGGGTTCTGGAGTTGTTTTAGGCTTCTACGGTAATTGCCAGCAATACCACCAACACCAATAAATGCAATTTTCAGACTGTTTTGGCTCATTTCATTCTTCTCCAAGTTTATTCAACTGACTTTTTAATCCATGATTATTTAGTGAATTATATCACATATCTTTAGTTTATATGGCTAAATCTTCTTATGAAAAAGAAATACAAAATGGTCTACAATAACTCAGTTGTTAGATGACTTAATTTGACTTAGTAGTTATTGTTTTTCTGACTCCATTCTCATACCTAACTTCATAAGCTGAATCAGGTACAGGTAATGCTCGTATCGCTAACTCACCAAATGTAATCAACGGTTCAGTGAGTAGTAATAGTTCATCAAGTGATTCTGTCGGTGTCTTGTCAGATGTGTCCAATACGATTCTACGTCCTTTATGAGTAAAGAGAGATTTATCTATCTCCTCATCAAATAGTTGTTTTAGATTTGGTATATCCTCAGACTTGATAATCTGATATTCGTGTGGATCAGTTTCCATTCTTTCCTTTATAGAATCATCGCTTGCAGTAACATGGATCAAGACTACATCTGGCAACCTTGCTTCCATTACCTGCGTTTCATACCCACGTTGAGCACGGTATTGATAGTTGCCATAATATGGACTATCTGGATCATTACCATATACTGTAGTATAGACAGCCTCCTCAATGTGCCATCCTGCTATAAGTGTATTTGGATAGTTTTTGATCACCTCAACATGATACTGAATCTGCATCCGTTGCATCCGTTCTTTTACATCATTTGGAAAGTTTACATATACCGCTCTTGAATCAGCACTTAATGTAGAGTCTGGGATTGTAAAGTGGTCATCAACATGGACAGCTAATTTCCTATGACGATAGTAGTCAGTTAATAACTTTATCAAAGTTGATTTTCCAGCATACTCAATACCAACAAAAATACATCTCATATAATACCTCTTACTTGAATAGGATATCCTTTGGGTTATAATGATACTATAAGGTTTACCAAGAAATTGTATATATGTCAAGAGTTCTGTTTAAAATTGTAATTTCGTCTGTTTTGATTTTCTTGACATCAGTGTTATTGTAGGGTATAATAACCAAAAAGTTAACTATTCAAAATATAAGAACGATGCTTACAATTGATAACCTAAACCTCCCAAATTTCCCTCTTTTGCTGGCACCGATGGAAGATGTCAGTGATCCACCATTCCGTGCTGTTTGTAAAGACAACGGTGCGGATATTATGTATACGGAATTTATCTCCTCTGAAGCACTGATACGTGATGCTGCACAGAGTGTTGCTAAGTTAGATATCTTTGAATACGAAAGACCGATAGGTATACAAATCTTTGGACATGATATTGAGGTGATGCGGGAGTCTGTTGAAATCACTGAAAGAGTACAACCTGACATCATTGATATCAATTACGGATGTCCCGTGAAAAAGGTCACATGTAAAGGCGCAGGAGCAGGTATATTACAAGACATTCCAAAGATGGTCAAGATGACAGCAGAAATGGTAAAGGCAACAACGTTACCTGTCACCGTCAAAACGAGGTTAGGATGGGACGATAACACAAAATATATTGTTGAAGTTGCTGAACGTCTACAAGATGTTGGTATAAAAGCTATCGCAATTCACGGTAGAACACGACGGCAAATGTATAAAGGTGAAGCAGACTGGACTCTCATCGGTAGAATCAAAGATAATCCGCGTATGACTATTCCGGTATTTGGGAACGGAGATGTGGATAGTCCGCAAAAGGCAGCAAAGATGCGTAAAAAATATGCTGTTGATGGAATCATGATTGGTCGTGCTGCTATAGGGTATCCTTGGATTTTTAATGAGATAAAACATTATTTCTCAACAGGTGAATTACTCTCACCACCATCAATAGATGAACGCATATCAGTTTTTAGAAAACACCTGGATTTTTCTATTCAATGGAAGGGGTTAAAACTCGGACTCATTGAGATGCGGCGACACTATAGTAACTATTTTAAAGGTATTCCGCATGTCAAACCATTCCGATCACGTTTGGTCACCTGTGAAAGTTATGATGGGGTTATATCCATTGTTGAAGAACTCCGAAGACATGCATATCAATTTCAGAACAACTTTGACCAATTTTTGATAAGCAAGTTACATTTTGAAAATGTCTTGACGTAAATACTTTAAAATACTATCCTTTAATTAGCAAGATGTAAGGAAACCCATGAACAAAATACCTTTTATGAAACTCAGTGGTGCAGGAAACGACTTTGTTATCATCAACAATCTTAACCAAATCGTTGATAGCACAAACCCAGAATTCATGAACTTCGTGACCAAGGTATGCCAACGTAGGATGTCAGTGGGAGCTGACGGAGTGTTACTCGTTGAGTCAGCAGATGATGTTGATTTTCGAATGCGATACTTCAATGCTGATGGTAGCGAGGTAGAAACTTGTGGTAATGGCGCACGGTGTATCTCTAAGTACTCTTTTCTGAACGGTATAGTATCTGAAAAGATGCGTTTCTTGACTAATGCGGGGATTTATGAAGCAGAAGTTGTCGGTGATAACGTTAAAGTAGGTATGAGCGACCCCACGGATATACGGATTAATGTTCCACTACGTCTTGATGACGGTGTCCATAAGGTTGGTTTCGCAAATAGCGGTGTTCCGCATGTGGTTTTCTTTGTAGATGATCTTGAATCAACGGATGTCTTCGATTTAGGACAACAAACCCGTTATCACGTTGACTTTAAACCTGCTGGAACAAATGCGAATTTTATCCGAATACATTCACAAGAAATGCTTGAAATCCGCACCTATGAACGCGGTGTTGAAAATGAAACACTCGCTTGTGGCACTGGGTCTATTGCATCAGCAATCGTATCTGCAACTTTAGGGAAGGTAAAATCACCTGTTTCTGTAAAAACTGCAAGCGGTGTAATGTTAAAGATACATTTCGATTTGAAAAACGACGAAGCAAAGAATGTCTATCTTGAAGGTGATGCTCGTGTCATTTTTGCAGGTGAACTTACATCATCAGCATGGGATTATTAACACAGAAACACAGAAATACACCTTTATGTGAGTAATTTAGGAGGATTTATATGTTTGAGGGTTCTTATGTAGCACTCGTCACACCATTTAAGGACGATGAATCGTTGGATGAAGCAAAACTCAAAGAACTGATTGAGTTTCAGATTGAAGGCGGAACACACGGCATCGTCCCGTGTGGAACAACAGGTGAATCCCCTGCTTTATCAGAAACTGAACACGATCGTGTAATAGAAATCACCGTTGAAACAGTGAATGGAAAGGTTCCTGTTATTGCTGGTACTGGTTCAAATTCAACAACGCGGACACTTCGCGCAACAGAACACGCAAAAGATGCTGGTGCCGATGCAGCACTTATTGTCACCCCATATTATAACAAACCCACCCAAGACGGGTTATATGCACATTATATGAAGATCGCGGATTCTATTGATATACCGATTATTGTCTATAATGTACCGGGACGGTGTGGAACGGATATACTCTCACCGACAATTGCACGTTTAGCCGAACATCCGAACATCGTGGCATTAAAAGAAGCGACTGGCGAACTCAAACGAGCAAGTGAAGTGGTCAATCTATGTCCAGATGATTTTGTAGTACTCTCCGGTGATGATGTCAACACATTACCTATTCTTGCGGTGGGTGGTAAAGGTGTTATATCTGTTGCAGCAAACATTGTACCTTCTGATGTTGCTGAGATGTGTAATGCATTTCATGCTGGAAATCTTGATCTTGCCCGAAAACTACACTATAAAACCTTACCTTTATCGATTGATCTCTTTATTGAGACTAATCCAATTCCAGTAAAAACCTCGCTACAATTAATGGGTAAACTCAATGGTAAAGTGCGTCTACCTCTTGCACCGATGGTTCCTAAGAACCTCGAATCACTTAAGAATACACTGTCTGAAACTGGATTAATTTGACACAAATATATATAAAAAAACAAATCTCTTAGAAACCCGATCTCGTTCGGGTTTTCTGTTGTGGATATGATATTGCCTACAATTAATGAAAAAAATGAAGAAATCATTAAAAATAATACTTATAAGTGTTGGTATCATCGCAGTATCAGTAGGTATTGCAATTGTTTTCATATTTTGGAAGATGGGTCAACCACTCTATACATTTGGGTCTGTAAGTGAGGGAAATAACTTACGTAGTCCTTTACAACCACCAAAACAAAACGATTCCACAGTATGGAAAATGGAATCGGATATATCGCTACATTTTGATGTTTATGGAAATGGTCATCCAGTGGTGATTGTTCACGGAGGACCTGGTATACCTTATGCAAATGCATGGAAGGGGTTAAAGCCTTTAGAGGATCGGTTTTCTTTCTATTATTATCATCAACGTGGAGCAGGAAAATCAACAAGACCAATCACAAGTTTTGAATCCAAAAACTATCCCAAAAATGTATCCAAACTTGAGCAAACACTTGGGATTGGTGCGCAAATTGCAGATATAGAACGAATCCGACGTATCCTTAATGAAGAAAAAATACTATTAGTCGGTCATTCTTTTGGTGGGTTTATCGCTGCACTTTATGCAAGCGAGTTTCCTGACAAGGTAGACAAACTAATACTCGTTGCGCCAGCGGGAATGTTATCTCCACCACAGAAAGGTAATGATTTCTTTGATGCTGTAAGAAGAAGGCTACCTTTTGAGGATTTACCGAACTACGATTCACTCGTGAAAGAATACTTCAATTTTGGAGGTATTTTTTCAAAAACAGATAACGACCTCGTCGACTTACAGAAGGAAATCAGCCACTACCTCTTAGTTGGAATGGGATACGATTCTTCTGTGATGAGTTCAAGTCCAACGCCAGGTGGTTGGAGTACATTTGCAGTGTACTTTAGCACCGGTAAATCTCCAAACTATCAAGATGCTGTTGCTCATATCACTGCCCCAACGTTAATTATACATGGTGATGACGACAATATTTCGTTGAATGGCAGTCAGGAATATGAGAAGTTTATACCAAATGCAAAGTTCGTGTCTATCGGTTGTTCTGAAATATCATCTGTTTCTGGACACTTCATCTTTGATGATTGTCCTGAGAAGTTCAGTGAAATTCTAACTGATTTTCTATTTGATTAATATCCTTGGTGGTCTTCAGGTGATATGTAAAAAGCACTTTAGCTCTGATTCGAATGTCTTGAAATCTCTTTCTGCGAGGGTTTTTAGATTGTCTGACTGCACAACAGTATCTATATCCCAAAAATCTATTGGAGGGTCAATCCGTAAGTAATTCTCTTTCAGAAGTAGTTTCGCCATATTTGCAGATGCCTGAGATTGTAAAGTCATCACATACGAAACAATCTTTATACCACCCCATCCTGATAGAAATCCCCAACCCCGTTTTTTGCGATACATAGACACCGAATGTCCAGTGCCGAGTGAAACTATTTTAACTTGTGCAGCCTCTTTCCCAAAATATGTAAGTGCTTCTGTATAAGCAGCAATAGAAGGATTGTTTGCCCATAAACCGCCATCAGCTAACAATCTGTTATTTATGGTTTTTGGAGCGAAAAATGTAGGTGCAGCACAGGAGGCAACAATCGCATCTCGCAAACAAATATCACCGTTTATATTATCGGATTCACTCAGTTTATCAACATAATTTGATCTGAAAATATGCAGCTCGCTTGTTGTAATTTCCGAACTCGTTATCATCAAAGGGATTGATATTTTTGAAAGGGGTTTTGCGGGGATATGTTTAGCAATAATTTGTGCAAGTTTTTCGTTTGAATATTTGCTGAAAAACAGCGGATTTCGATACCACCTTTTTCGAAATATATCCGGTGCCTCAATTTCAAAAAGGTCTACTATCTCAACCATTGGAATATCTGAAGCAACAGCACCAGCGATAATCGCTCCTGTACTTGTTCCAATAATTAGATCAAAACAGTCTTTGATACGTACATCAAATGTTTGTTCAGCTTTGGCAAGGAGATGAGCAGAATATATACCGCGCGTGCCACCACCATCTAATGCAAGGATATGAAAATTGTTCGTATTCAACATTATGATAATAACTAAATATTCTGTTGTAATTGCCTTTGTTTTATGTGTTTGTGCTTATCACAATATACCATATTTTCAAATCTAAATCAACTATTATAGTGTAAAGTTTATATACGATTTTCTGTCAGAATCTATACACATACGAATAATAAAATGTTGACAATACACAAATGTTTTGGTATCGTATGAATAATTCATTACAAAAGATAGATTGTTACTAATACCATTTCTAATAAATAAAGTGTCATTTGCTGAGGACTACTTGTAGGATCGACCCGGTGAATGCCTAAATGGCATTCATACCGTTGATTTGCTAGTCGCGACCGAGAGGTCGCTCCTACAGAAGAAAGATTTCCAATCAATAACAATAGTTGAATCCAGTAATGGGACAATAAATATTAGAATTGGTATAAGTTGGAACCACATATTAAGCAATGGATTCTTAACTATGAAACTAACAGAACATCAAGTCAATTTCTTTAACACATTCGGTTATCTTTCAATTCCTGGTATGTTTTCATCAAGCGAAATTGAGTGGATTATAGAAGAATTTGAGGCTACTATACAAGAATTTGGCGGTGGAAAGGAACACGATGGTACACACCGTACAATGTTCGGGGGTCCCATTGAACATCGTCAACGCCTCTGTTCCCTACTTGATGATGACCGTGTAAAAGGACTAATCGGTGGTGTTATCGGGGAAGACTTCAACTATGCCGGTGGAGATGGTAATTATTACGCAGGTGATACAGGATGGCATCCAGATGGAAACTGGGGCAGACTTTTTTCAATTAAAGTCACATTTTATCTTGATCACCTCACACGCGAAACAGGATGTCTACGAATTATACCCGGTAGTCATAATCCATCACATTTTGTTCGTTCACAAAAAATTGATCCAAACCAATCACAAGAACTTTTTGGTATACCACCAAAAGACTTTCCCACCAGTATCGCAATAGAAAATACACCCGGTGATGTCGTTATCTTCAATCACGATACTTATCATGCATCATTTGGTGGAGGAAAACGACGACGGATGTTTACTATGAATTGCACGCAGAACTGTAAAACTGAATCAGATTTAGAGACATTACATCAATACCTAAGTGTCCACTCTGCAGGTGGGTATAATATCGACACTGGAGCAGGTATGTTTTTCCCGACTATGGTCGATACTGCTAACGAACAACGTACAATTCATCTGAAGCAATGCAGTGAAATTCATGACGAGTTATTTCCGCAATATGCTCGGAAAACCTAACATTTGTAAACGGTTTATCTATAACTGAATCGTAAATGATATATGGAAGCAGTTGAGAAAACTCTTTCAACACTTTCCAATACAAAGATATTCTTGCCATTTTTACAGATTTGTGTTATCCTAACAAGTGGATTTATACACACCAAAGGACAATTCATTGAAGATTCGTAATATGTTCATGTGTATCTTCATTTTCTGTAGCATAAGTCCTATACTTGTTGCGGGGAATCCTCCAAAGATACGCACACAACTACCCACAAACTCAGTTGCAATGACAGATGATGCATTAGCAACTTATATCAATCCTGCCGGGTTAGGGACAAACCGTGCGTTAAATCTATACTACCTGCGAACTTACCAGAGTAATTTTCCGGGGGATGACGCGTTATTTATTTCGGCACCAGGTACTGGTTTTAGCATGGAATTCGCAAATGCTGCTAATGACGTTGACTTTGCACGGTATAGCGCATCCGCTGGACAACATTTTGGCAGTGGTTTCTATTTTGGAACAAACTATAGTTGGATCAACTCTGATGATATAGACTATGATAAATATAAATCTTTATCTATTGGTTTAATGTATCGTCGTCGTTTTTTCTCAATCGGTGCTATTGGTCGTGACCTCAACCGTCCGAAATTCCAGAACCAGAAACTTGGTCGGACATACGATATGGGAATTGCTCTGCGACCAGGAACCTGGAGAACCACTTTTTCCTTTGATATGCGTAAGACACAAGATGTGCGTGAATTAGATCTTAGTTATGGAGTTGAAATACGTCCTGTTCGTGAGATCATATTTCGTGGAACATACAATAGCGATAAAAGTTACGATATTCGTTTCGGTGTAAACCTTGGAAATTTCGGAATTGGTAATTCAAACTTTTTTGATGAAGGTAGAAATGTCAATACAGGTGTAGGCTACTTCCACTTTTCTTCTGTCCTTATGACAAAACCAATTCTTCGTAAACGTGTTTTTCTTGACTTGGGAATGGAACGTCTCGATGCAACCCTTCGAATAGCAAAATGGGACAATAATGTTGCAGGGGTATTAATCCGTATAAATGAAAGCAAATACGGGATGGGTCAATTTCAAGAAATACGCGATTCCATTATGGAATTCAAGCGGACTGGAAAAGTAGCTATTTGCCATATAACGAATTGTTCAACAGGTGGATACATTGTCGCCTCAGCGTGTGATGCTATCTTGATGCATCCAAGTGCGGATATTCGTTTAATTGGTTTACGGACAGAACGCACTTTCTACAAAGATGCATTAGACAAAATTGGTATACAAGCGCATATTGAAAATATTGGAGAATATAAATCTGCATCGGAAGGGTTCACACGAAATGCAATGTCTGAACCACATCGTGAAAATCTAAACGAAATTCTTGATGATCTATATGATCAACTTACAACAGATATTGCTTCAAACCGGGGTTGGACACCTGAATTTGTAAAACAACTTATTGATGAAGGTCCTTATACAGCAAAACAAGCACTCAAGTCCGATATAGTTGATGAATTACTATATGAAGATCAAATAATGGAAATAGCAAAAGACCTCGCTGAAACAGATGTCAGGTTAATGAACATTCATGAATATCTAAATAGCGGATTGTCTCCCCAAGAATGGTTAGTTCCTCAACCAAGAATAGCAGTTATTGAAGCAGAGGGGATGATGGTTACTGGTGAGAGTTTTACGGATCCATTTACAGGTATATCAGTGATGGGTGCTAATACGATTGCACGAGCAATACAACAGACACGTGAGGATAAATCAATACATGCCGTTGTGTTGCGTATTAATTCTGGAGGAGGACTGGTCATTGCAGCAGATATAATATGGCATGACCTTGTCAGACTCGCACAAGAAAAACCACTTGTCGTATCTATGGGTGATATTGCTGCATCCGGTGGATATTATATTGCTGCTCCTGCTGATGTGATTGTGGCTGAACCTGGGACGATCACAGGATCAATCGGTGTCATCGGTGGAAAGTACAGTTTTAAAGGATTATATGAAAAAATCGGGATCAAAAAGGAAATAATCAAACGCGGTGCGCACGCTGATTTCTATAGTGATTATAGTGATTACCCTCCAGAAGAAAAAGAGATTGTACAGAAACAAATAAATGAAATATATGATGATTTTATTACCAAAGTTGCATTCGGAAGAGACCAATTAACGAAGGTAGAAGTAGACAAAGTAGCACGTGGACGTGTTTGGACAGGAAAACAAGCAAAAGAAAAAGGATTGGTTGATAAACTCGGTGGATTGAGCACGGCTCTATTAATTGCCAAAGAACGGGCTGGTTTGGAAAGAAAAGTAACTGAAATAGTTAGGTTACCTAAATCTTCTTGGTTAACACAATTTTTGAGAAACATGGGACATATCTCTTCAAATAGAAGGACAATTATTTCCAATATATTTAGTACTGGTGGACAATCCTCAGAATTAAACTTGATTAATAAACTTAAATCTCATCGGGTATTTCTCTTAGCTCCATTTGAATTAAATTTAGGTTTAGGTTTAAGTTACGGATTGTAATTGCTGGACATAGGTTTCAATTGCGAATTGTAAGGAAAATCCAATGGATAATGTTGATGAGTATGTACTTCCCAGAAAGAAAATGGTGCAGGAACAGATTGAAAATCGTGATATTAGTAGTCCAGAAGTACTGGCAGCGATGAAAAAAATACCAAGACATCTGTTTGTAAAATCTGAATTTCGCAAATGTGCATATCATGACAGACCTCTACCAATCGATGAAGGGCAAACAATATCGCAACCTTATATAGTTGCATTGATGACAGAATTACTTAAACTAAATCCAAACTCAAAAGTACTTGAAATCGGAACAGGTTGTGGTTATCAAACCGCTGTGTTAGCGGAACTTGCAAAGGAAATATACTCTATTGAAATAATACCAAAACTTGCTTATAGTGCGGAAGCGAGATTAAATGCATTAAACTACCAAAATGTATATCTAAAACAAGGTAACGGCTATTACGGTTGGATTGAACAGGCACCTTATAATGCAGTGCTTGTGGCAGCTGCACCAAAGAAAATACCTTATAGGCTTACACAACAACTCGCTGATAGGGGACGCATGGTAATACCAGTAGGTTCTGAATTTCAGGAACTACTCTTAATTACCAAAAGTTCTGGTAAAATTGACACTGAAAGAATTACGGGTGTGAGTTTTGTTCCTATGACAGGCACACCTATGGAGAAATCATGACGAAATTAAGATTGATGTTTTTTAATTTGCTATTCATATCAATATTCCTATCCTCGTATGCCTATGCTGCATTTAATGAAATCGGGATTGGGGCACGTCCGCTTGGTCTCGGTGGTGCTTTCGTTGCACTGGCTGATGATAGCAATGCCACTAATTACAACGCTGCTGGATTATCCTATATTACGGATATACATATCAGTGCTACACATGCACAGCGATTTAATGGACTTGTAAGTCACAATACTATTGTTGGGATTATTCCTCTTGGAGGTTTTGGGACACTTGGTGCAAATTTTGGATTCCTCACTGAAGATTCTGATATATATAGAGAACAAACTATACGGTTATCATACGCTCGAACCATCATAAAACAATTCGGGTTGGGTATCAATCTGAAACGTCTTGGCACATCTTATGATAAAACAAACGAATTTGTAGCAGAGAATCTGTACTTTACTAATACCTCAAGTTCAGCTTTTTCCCTTGATCTTGGACTTTTAGCAAAACCGTTCAACAGCCTGAGCATCGGGGTTTCTGCAGAAAATATTGTCCCCGTAGATGTTAGTATATCAGAAACTCACACAGATACTGTTCCTATGAACATTCGAGCGGGTATTGCATACAGTCTTGAATCAATTGCTGAAATGAGTGCACAGGGAGCAGCAATCAGTAATCTATTGAGAGGAACCATAATAACCTTTGAAGTAACATCTCGTGATGGCGATATATCAACAAGTACTGGTGTAGAAATGTGGGTTAACAATACCATTGGTATCCGGGGAGGTTTTGGAAGGAATAATAGCGGTAATTCCGCAACGACTTTTAGTCTTGGAGGTAGTGCAATACTTCCGATAAGTGGAACAGCATTTCAACTTGACTACGGAATTCAACTATTAACTGGAGACTTTCAAAACAACACAACACAAAGATTCTCAGTAAATCTACAGTTCTAAGGAAGGGAAATACTTCATGAAAAACGCCATCTATATCTTCATCATTATTGTATATCTTCTATCTTCTCTAAATAGTTATAGTGCAGTCACATCGCATGGTGAAATAAACGTAGTTGGTGAAACCGTCGGTATTGTGCCTGCCAGTTCAACTGTACCATTAATCGTGACCCTTTCAGTCGACAGATCGCTTGCTGTGCCAGGTGAAGAAATTAAGACGATAGAAATTACCATGCCCAACGGTTTTGTTACTCAGGTATCGGATTTTAAAAGTGTTACAAGAGATGGTGTAAAGTTATCTGCTACGGCTGTGGTTTCTGGAGGTAATGTTCTACGCGTAGAACTCACAGAAGTTATTAATGATTCTCAAAATTCCATATTTGATATTACATTTGATTCACGCACACCGAATAACATTTTTTTAGCAGAATTCAGTGTGCAGCTGCGAAATCCCGATGATGTTCCAGTCGGAGAATATATCCGTGAAGGACAAGCTGATAGTAAACTCAATAATGATGATTTTACTTTGCAAATTATACCTAATGTTCCTCCCGGTCCTGTGTCAAATTTCACTGCTGAAGCAGACAAAAATGGTGAAAATGATGTTACCTTACGATGGAAAAATTCGACAGATCCAGATGTCAATGGATACCTGATATATCGAGACAAAGATTTCCAAATACAGGTTGAAAACCGTGCATCAACAACTTACCGTGATATAAATGTTACCCCAGGGGATCATCTATATGAAATTACTGCGTATAAGACGATTTTACTGCAATCTGACAGGTCACCTATACAAACCGTCAAGGTTACGGAAGACACAGCAGCCCCTGATCCTCCAACTATAATCGGTATAGATCGTATTGATGAAGGTATCAAGGTTACATGGAAACCCAGTGAAAGTCGAGACACTACAAAGTATCATATACTGTTCGGATCCTCAGAATCTACTGCTTTAGAACAATTGGTTGATGGGGAAATACCTGTGAATAGTTCCACAAATAGTACTTCGGAATATGAATATATTGATCGTAGACCTCTGACTGTTGGTAGTTATACCTATGCAGTAATCGCAATAGACGAAGCGGATAATAAATCTGCACCAGTAACGAAAAGATACCGTATTTTTAATAAACCGTATCCAAATCCGTTCACACCACTTTCAAATGATTCCGATTTCAATATGGTCGTGTTTCCCATACAGACCATAGATGATAGTGATGGAGAGTTCAGTGTCCTTCTCTATAATCTGAATGGTGTATTGGTAAAAACACTCACCGCGCAACTTGGAGAAAATGAATTGAGATGGGATGGTAAAAACGAGAATGGAGATATTGTCGAAAGTGGTATTTATCTATATCAATTACAGGTAGGCAACAGTTTCAAGACCGGAACAATCATTGTGGCAAAATAGAATGATACATATCAAGCAAACGCTGTTGATTGATAGTAGCATTAAATAGATTAGGATGTATCAAAATATTAAAGTATTGGTTTATTGTTGTTGATAGTTGTAGAATCGTAATAGAAAATGTTATTTCATAATAGTGTTATATAAAAATACTTACATTAATTTACAATTATTTGACTAATTGTTAGAATTATAGTTATACTATAAATCAGATTCATCTTAGAAGAATCTATATTAAAAGGAGAAATTATGAGCAAATTAAAGTTAATTCTACGCCAATCATATTTTATTAAATTTACTATTTTGTGTAGTTTGATATTTACATTACCTGCCGTTGCAGGATGGGTCATCCTGCAACAAAACGATCCAGCAATCCGTGATTATATGACGATTACATTTACAGGCAAACAAACAGGTTGGGTTGCCGGAACATCATTTGAAGATTATGAAAATCCTGGATTCATTGGATTTACTATGGATGGTGGGAAAACATGGGAAAGATCGGAAATCAAACTTGAATCAGACCTAACCGAAATCTACTTTTTGGATGCCAAACACGGTTGGGCAGTTGGGCAAAACGGTGTAATTGCCAATACTACCAACGGTAAAGACTGGGATATACAAATAAGTAAAGTTGGAACAACATTGACAAGTATTCATTTCGTAAACAAAGATGTTGGATTCGCAGTTGGACAAAATGATACAATCATTTCTACCAGAAACGGGGGTCGTCAATGGAAAATTCTACAAGGTGGAATTGTAGGAGAAGTAGGTGATGACGATGCCAGCATGTTTAATGCTGTTCAGTTCATTGACGAGAAAAATGGCTGGGTGGCAGGCGTGCGTGTTTTCCCAAGAGATAAAACCCAAAAAAGTATTATTCTAAAAACTGAAGATGGTGCACAAACATGGAATCCACAAGAGACAGGAAAAGAGGATATACTTGAAGACATTTTCTTCCTTGATGCATCAGTAGGTTGGGCAGTGGGGGAAAATGGTCTGATACTCCACACAAATAATGGTGGAAATACCTGGACAGAACAGACAAGTGGCACAGAAGAAACCATACGCAGTGTTCGATTTGCAGATACGAATATCGGATGGGCAGTTGGTGGTGACATCGGAGTAGGTGTCGTATTAAGCACAACCGATGGAGGAAAGTCTTGGACACTTGAAGAATCGAAAGAAAAAATGGAAAAAGTATTCGTTCTTGATAAGATGAATGCATGGTTAGTTGGGACAAGAGGTTTCATCATAAAGCCTGAATAGACAATCATTCATTAGGATAAATTAGGGCAAGATGTGTCATAAATTCGCGGTCACCAAAAAGGAGGATAATTTTGGTAAGTTCTACATTTGCCAAGCGTATGAATCGCTTGGGAACAGAATCGGCATTTGAGGTATTAGCAAAAGCAAAAGGTTTAGAAGCACAAGGCAAAGATATTATTCATTTAGAAATAGGTCAACCGGACTTTTCGACCCCGATGAATGTATGTGAAGCAGCATTCAAGGCAATGAAAGATGGACATACAGGTTATTGTCCATCAGCAGGTTTACCCGAATTCCGAGAAGTTGTTGCGCACCATATTTCTGAGACACGGGGTGTTGACATACATCCTGACGAAGTGACTGTTACCCCTGGTGCCAAACCAATTATATTCTTCACTATTTTAGCTTTAATAGATGATGGTGATGAAGTAATCTATCCTGAACCCGGTTTCCCTGTATACGAATCGGTTATTGATTTTATTGGCGGAAAAGCCGTTCCTCTTGCGCTTCGTGAAGAGGTAGGTTTCCGCTTTAGAATTGACGATTTAATTGATGCGATTTCTGATCGCACAAAATTATTGATACTCAATTCTCCACAAAACCCAACAGGTGGAACCCTCACAGAAACAGATCTCAATGCAATAGCAGAACTCTCCGAAAAACACAATTTTTATATTCTAACTGACGAAGTCTATTCACGTCTCCTTTACGAAGGATCCCATAAAAGTGTCATCAGTCTTCCAGGAATGAAAGAACGGACTATACTTATAGATGGTCATTCAAAAACATACGCTATGACTGGTTGGAGACTCGGCTATGGTATTGCCCCACGAGAAATCGCTGACAAGATAACACAGTTAACTATTAACTCAAATTCATGTACTGCGACCTTCACACAAATTGCTGGGATAGAAGCATTGACTGGACCTCAAACTTTTGTTTCAGATATGGTAACCGAATTTAGAATTCGAAGAGATACCATCGTTGATGGTTTAAATGCAATTGAAGGAATCTCGTGTGTAAAACCACTCGGTTCATTCTATGTCTTTCCGAATGTCACACAAATATCTATGCCGTGTGAAGCACTCGCTGATTATTTAATGGATGAAGTAGGAGTCGCACTATTACCTGGTACTGCTTTCGGCAAATATGGTGATGGTTATCTAAGACTATCTTATGCCAATTCTTTGGATAATATCAACGATGCATTGAGTCGAATCCGCACTGCATTAGCGAAGTTGTAGAGCAGAATAGGGAATTGTTCGTATGTCAATTAAAGTAACCGCGCGTATTCCTGCCAGCACTACAAATTTAGGTCCTGGATTTGATGTGCTTGGTCTTGCATTGGAACTCTACAGTACCGTAACATTGGAAATTTGTGGTACAAGATCAGAAGTTGTGGTAAGTGGTGTTGATGTTGATAAAATTCCGAGTAGTCCTGAGCATATTGCGTTTCAAGCAGTAGAAACCATATATCAACAGAGTGGAAAAGTGCAACCGAAAGGGTTAAGATTGACCATAGCGAATGGGATACCTGCTATTCGTGGTTTAGGTGGAAGTGGCACTGCTATTCTGGGAGGTCTATTAACAGCCAATGTAATGTGTGAGAATCCGTTTTCTCGTTCAGATTTGCTCAATTTTGCATCAACTCTTGAGGGGCATCCGGATAATGTCGCTGCTTCTTTGTATGGTGGTTTGGTTATATCTGTACAAGAGGATAAACATATACATACTATACAGGTTGCATGTGATCCAGCACTACAAGTAGTACTGGCAATCCCAGAATTTACATTATCCACACAGAAAGCACGGAACATATTACCAAAAACAGTTGATTTTTCTGACGCTATCTATAATATTAGTCGTAGTTCTCTGCTTGTTGCATGTGTAGCAACAGGAAAATTAGAGATGTTATCAACAGCAATGAATGATAAGTTACACCAGCCTTACCGCAGCACACTTATTCCTGGATTTGATGATGTAGTTGATGCTGCAATATCATCGGGGGCACTGTGTACTGCATTGAGTGGAGCAGGACCTACTATTGCAGCCTACTGTCTTGATAACATGCAGGAAGTAGGAAACAGCATGCAAAATGCCTTTAACCAACATGAAATACCGAGCGAAATACTAATGCTTGGAATTGATGTAGAAGGTGCAAGACTTATCACCGATAACGCCTAATTCCATTTTTCTATAGTATATTTTAATGTTGTCCAAAACGAGTGACGTTAGGAAAGAATATGTCTAATTTTTATGCAGAAAGCATCTCTTTTCTGCTTAACCAATTTAATTCCGATTTGGAATCCGGGTTAAACCATTCTGATGTAGAAGAGTTACAGAGTCGTTATGGAAAAAATGAACCGAAAACTCAAATCCATTCTTGGAAAATTGGATACTTTCTCGAGTCTATATTTAATTGGAGATTACTGCTTTTAATAATTGCGTCAATTGTCTTTGGATTATCCGAGCAAACCCCAAAAATTGCACTTATTGCTGCGATCGTCATTATTTCTATTTCATGGACTATAATTATTCTAATTAACTTTCAAAACAAGAATAACCGACTTAAATCGGAATTCAACCTAACGGTTTCGGTTATTCGACAAGGAAAGCAAGAGAAATGCCCCTCCTCCGATATTGTACCTGGTGACCTACTACTACTTAGACCAGGCAATTACATACCTGCCGATGCCCGAATTGTTGAAGCTGATGGTTTAACTGTAAATGAATCAGGTTTATTTGGTAGCAGCGGATCAGCTGACAAAAATGCATTGGAAATAAACGAGACAGGACTCTCAGCAGAAAAACAAGCAAATATGGTTTTTGGTGGCACGTATGTTGATACAGGAGTGGGTCATGCGATTGTTGTTAGAATAGGTGATGAATTGGAAATGTATCAGAGCCATTCACCTACACGTCCAATGCCGGATGAGATGACTGTTGCCAAGAATCAGATAAAGTTCTTTAATGATATTTTAATTGTTGCTGGTTTGGTTGTGGGAGGATTAGCAGTTGCTTTATTATGGTGGCAAACATCACAACAGAATGAACAACCGAATTGGAAACATTTCCTTGATTTCGGTTTAATTTTTGCTATCGCTGCAACACCGTATGACCTATCTTTACTTCTACAAGCAATACTGGATTTGAAGACCTTCAATATACTTAAGGAAGGAATAGTATTAAGGAATAGGAATTTCCTTGAGAAATTGAACCGTTTAACTGCTCTTTGTTCTGATGAAAAGGGAATCGCAAGCACAAAATCTCTAACAATTTCAAATATCTTTGTTGATGAACAACTGGTTAATCGGTCAGTATGGGAAAAATGGTTACAATCACTCGATTCCTATGCCCCTGAAGAAAAAAGCAATCGTGTCAACGAAATACCCCCTCGGTTTCAAATTCCTCAAGGCGCGCCTGGTCTTATTCTGGCAGCGGGTTTGGGAACTTCTGGTGAACGCTATTATGATAGAACCGATGTGGATCAATCTCATCAGCAAGTAATCGGTGATACATTAGAGCAACTCGGATACGCGTTTGCAGAACTTAAATCAAATTATCATCTTGTTGCAGAATACCCATGGACACCAAATTTCGGTTATGAACTCCATGTGTTTGAAACAGGTGAAAACGAGTATCTCAACCTAATTTTTGGCAATGCAAGAAATGTGCTTGAAGCCTGCAATTCAATCCTTTTGAACGGAGAACTCACTGAATTCTATAATGATCAATATGAGATATATAGTGAAACACTCAATTACATGCAAAATACCAGGGATATGGTTTACGGTGTTGCTACTTTACATTCCGATGTGCCACTCAATCCATCGGAAGTTCAGGGAATGTCTACCTTTTTAGGATTCATTAGTTTTTCTGTAACTGATACTGACGAGACAAAAGAGGTGATTAAGTCTTTCCTTGATACTGGTTTAAAGGTCATCCTTATTAGTGATAGTGATAAACAGACAACAACAGATTTAGCTAAAGAACTTGGATTAATTCATACACGCAATTCGGTTGGATCTAGGGATGAACTCATGGACCTAACGACCCAAGAGTTTGACAAAGAAGTGCCAAATTTGACTGCTTATTCTCAACTGACCCCAGAACAACGACGGAATATTGTTCGTAGTTTAAAACGACACAGTCATTCTGTAGGGATCTTAGGGCAGAATTCGAACGATCAACGTGCGATGCTTGCTGCGGATCTGGCATTTGCAGATACAAGTTATGCTTCACATTTCGCACAAGACCACGCGGATTGTCTGATTGTTGATAAAGGATTCAAAGCAGTTAAAGATTGTCTGCTCTATGCACGTGAGGCATATAACAACCTATCAGGGACTCTTCGGTGGTGTCTTTCATGTACGCTTACACAATTCTTGACTGTCATTTTTGGATTGATTCTATCAAGGGCATTCAACTTTGAAATGCCATTAACGTTAACCCATATCATCTGGGTTCAATTTATAACAACGATGCTTCCAGCAATAGGATTAGGATACGATAGAATTTCTGTCAATGTAAAACAACATATTCCCAGAAGGATTACCCTACTGTTTCCAAAAACTGCTGTCTTTGATATTATTTGTCGTAGTTTTGTTATTAGTTTAATGACCATTATCCATTTTTTAGTGGTAATATCTACATCAACTGAATCCAATCTAATAGAGGCACAAACGGCAGCATGTACAACTTTGATTTTAGCACAAATTATTTCCTACTTCCAATGTGTACGATATCCTTGGGAATCTCTGTTTAAGAGAATGTTCGCTAATATAAGATTGTTTGTTATATTCATATTGGCAATTGGCATTCATGTGTCTGCATTATATTTTAAGCCTATGCAAGACCTATTGGGTATGGTCCCACTTCAACAAGAATGGATAATATCAGGTTTGTGTTGTCTTATTTTACTCCTATTACCATTAAATCTGGCGATCAACCCACGGAAAGAAAACAATTAAACCCAAAATCCGTAGGTTGGTATACCTCCTACAATTCCAATAATTGTCCAGACGCTCCCCACTGTAAATTCTCCGAGAATGAGACCTAAGAAGAAAGGAGCAAATTGACGATATTTAATTGGTCCACCATACTTGAGTATGATGAGTTTTATTAACCAACTCATAAAAAGACAACCCCAAGTAACATTCATACCCCAACTGGTAGAAATAGCAAATCCGGCAGGATGAAATGGCCACCACACAAATCGCATGCGAAAAACCATCAGTACGGTTGTCATTAGAAAACCGAAACCCATAAACCCACTTTCTGGTATAAGTGTATCGGATGAGGATTGTAACCATCCCGCTAAACGTCGATATGGTTCAATACCAAATGCTGTCAGAGATGGAGAGGATGCTCGTACTTCCATGCCCAATTGATACCCTCTGTCAATTAATGACCAAAATCCTGCTAATGACCCTAAGACTGTAGCAAACATCAACGCAAAGATGATCCTGCGCATCGTCATGTTAGTGCGTTCAATTATTTTAAATCCTTCTAATTGATGAGGCATCGGGTGACTTCTATAGGCACGGTTTATGAACCAAAACATAGAAAACATAATAAGATTATCCCTGCCTAACCGTCGTGTTCCCATGACTCGTGTTAGGATTTGGTCTGGACCGGAATAGTGTAAATCATGAACTGGAGTCCCCAACTCCGCACGCATCCGTGTGATTGCTATAGAAATCATATAATAGATAACGAAAAAAGCAAACATAATCCCAATGTTTGCCCCTCCATAATAACAAAATATAACCAGAGCAATCATTACGCCAATTAGACCAAAAACTGCAGTTCCATAAGAGATTGGAGTATCTGTATCCTTTTGCGAGGTGTTTCGACCAAAGATCGTCTGTCCTACATTTAGAAGATGTCGTCGACTTGCCCAAACTGCTAAAACGCACAATGCCAGATATCCTCCAGATGCTTGCTCGTTCATATATGGAAAACTGGGTAGATTTCGAAACCCAAACATTGCACCTACAACCCGTAATAACCGCCAATACCAGAAAAAAAACCAGCAAGAAAATGATAGATCGAGTGGTATGAAGAAACCAAGACCAATCGCAAATGGATATAGTGAAAAAGGAATCCTGCCCATAGCGTTCCAAGGACTATCGGTAAAGACCTGATAACTCTGATTACGGGTGCGTAATTCTGGTATATATGGGAATAGAAAACTGATACCGTTCCATAATGCCAAACCACCAGCAATGCCAAAGCCGAGCCACATTAACTTATTTTTGAAAAAACGATTATTGTGTGTTTCAGTAAGATTAAGCGGAAGGTGTATAATTGGATAGCTTAGTTTTTCATATTCAATCCACTGTTTCCGTATGATAACATTTATACACAGCATACCGAAAACCAAAACAGTGATGAATGCTGTCCACCACAAGACAGGTGTTGCCCAACCCAATAAGGTCTCAATTGTATAGAGCGGTAAATCTCCTTCATAGTAACCCTGCAATAATTTACTGTTGCTAACCGTCAACCATTCTGGGAGAAATGGTAAAAACAACTGCTGCCATTCATTTTCTGGTGTAGCAAAACGAAAGGCATGCCCTAACATCGGCACCAATATTTCCAGCATATCGTGACCAGTTATTCCTGATGCAATGGAAAGCATTAGATATACAATGACCAATTCGCTTTGTACTAATGCCAGTCGAGGAAGAAATCGACGCAACAACTGGTTAAAACCTATTACCACGAACAAACTAAAAATTACATTGAAAAAGAGTGAAATTGTTACAGGATGTCCAGAATAACGGATTACCTCCATTTCAATTACCCAATAGCAATTTATGGGAATTAGAACAGCAGCAATTAGTATGGATTTAAACGTAACCCCGTGGGAAGGAATCTGAGAGGGTCTTGCTAATGTGGCAGGTTGAGTGTCCATGTAGTTTCAGATTGCAATAGAGTGGAGTTTTTAATGTAGTCTACAGTAATACACACAGCTTGTCAACTTCTATTCTTGCTAACATAACCATTCAGTATTTGAGTGTATCAGTATCATAGGTTGGGTGTGCACAGAGAAACCATAGACATCACAATCATTTATATTGACACACTACAGAAGCATAGGTATAATAGTTGATACTGCACAACAATCTTGTTTTATCATCTGTGCGGAATCTGTTTCTTCAACCTGAGAATGCAAAAATCTAAACTTCTTCTCCTGTTCCTAACCCTATTTTTTGTGATGCTTGGGTTTGGTATCATTATCCCAAACCTTGCTTATTATGCCGAAGAAGTAGGTGCATCCCCAACCGAAATCGCAATATTATTGTCCATATACTCAGCAATGCAGCTGATATTTGCACCTCTCTGGGGTAGGCTATCGGACAAATATGGAAGAAAACCGGCAATACTGTACGGTTTACTTGGAAATGCATTTGCATTAGCTGCCTTTGGGTTAGCCAATGATTATATCTGGCTTTTCCTTGCACGCAGCGCAGCAGGGATCGCCTCAGCAGCAGTTTTACCAAGTGTAATGGCGTATGTGGCAGATGTCACCACTGAAGAAGAACGCGGTAAAGGTATGGGTCTAATGGGAGCAGCGATGGGACTCGGATTCATACTTGGACCGGCAATCGGAGGAGTGATGGGAAGCCATGATCTCCCGTTCTTTGTTGCAGGTGGATTGTCCTTTTTGACTTTCCTCTTTGTGCTTGCAATACTCCCAGAATCACTACAGAAAGATGTTGTGGATGAACAGCACGAATGGATTTCACCACGTGAGATATACCGACGAACAACATTAGAATCACCACTCATTCCTCTGTTCCTTATAGCTTTTTTCTCTACCTTCAGTTTCGCTGGATTAGAAGCAACCTTTCCACTGTTCATCAAAGATGGTTGGGGATATGACCAAAAAGAGATGGGGTGGATGTTTATGATCATGGGTGCTATTGTTGTTCCACTCCAAGGTGGGTTACTTGGTAGGTTAATCAACTGGATAGGTGAGAGACGGATTATTGTAACGGGTTTACTTCTTAACGCATTCGGTATGGTGCTTTTGCTTTTCTCGATCAATTTTACAACTATAACAGTATTTCTCACAATTACTGGCATCGGAAATCAATTAATCCGTCCGACGAATACATCCTGGATTTCAAAACAAACCCATATTGGACATGGAGCAGCCATCGGAATTATGGATGGGTTTTTAGGTTTAGGTCGTATCTTGGGTCCACTTCTCGGTGGTTTGCTTTATGATCAATCAGCACATCCAAAACTTGTCAAATCATTAATTAACATGTCTCACGTTGGTTGGTTATACAGTAACAATGCATATTCTTATACTGTTTTGGCAGTGATTCTTATAATTGCTACTATTTGTCTTTATGTACCCCTGAGAAATGTTGAAAACAGTGTCAATGATGTAAATTCTCAAACCTAACAACACTAAGTTACTTACAATAATATCTAACTTTTACAATTAGATATCGCCACATACTTTTTCAATATCCCATAGAAATACTAAACCATCCGAACTACCACTGGCAAGAGTTTTACCATCGGCTGAAAAAGTTAGTTCTTTTATGTCTGTTGTATGACCTTTGACGGTAGTTAGTTGTTTATTGATCGTAATATCCCATAAGCGTATTTTCCCATCCCTACCACCACTCGCAAGTATTTTGCTATCAGGTGAGAATGCCAACGTCTCAACGGTGCCATTATTCCCTTGAAGTGACGGCATTTGCTTACTATTTTCAATATCCCATAGATGTATCCTAAACGGACTATTGGTAGTTGCGAGGATTTTGCCATTAGTAGATAAAGCCAATACACGAGTCTTGCCGGAAGGCAAGTTAAACAATTGGGTGCCAGTGTTAACATCCCATAGTCGAATTGTCCCATCTTCTCCGCCACTGGCAAGTATTTTACCGTTTGGTGTGAATGATAATGCTTTAATTTTATCTGTATGACCCTTTAGTGTGTAATTTATTTTTCCATGTGGAACGTCCCATATCAGCACTGTAAATCGGGTTTCCTCTGTTGCACGTTCAACATTTTGAGCAGTCGCAAGCATGTAACCATTTTGAGATAATACAATATCGCTATGCATGTCAATATTTGAAGAGGATGATCTATTGTTTTGGACTTTCGTCTCTTTGTATGATTCAATGGAATAATCAGAAAGATTGCGTCCGGTACTTGTATCCCATATATTCAAAGTAGTTGAAACTTTTTCCTTTGCTAATCCTGTTCTGGTTGTTTGTGTATATTTGAACCTTTCTACACTGGTTACCGTGTTTCCTTCTGGTGAAAACACCAAAGCCTGTGGAATGATTGCTGCATTTATATGTTTCTCTAACTTATATGTTGGGAATGTATTCCAAACTCGAATTGAGTAAATGTCTCCACTTGCTAATTGACTTCCATCTGGGGATAATGCTAAAGATGTTAGAATTTGTGTATGTCCTGTTGTATAAGTTTGTAAAATATCACCTGTGTTCGTATTCCATATCCGAATCTCACCAAGACTACTTGCTCCTATTATCTTTTTACTATCTTCAGAAAATGATAACACTTTGATTGTACCGTCTATGTGAATATCAAGGGAGCATCGATGGCTTTTGGTAGCAACATCCCATAACACCAACTCATTAGATCTTCTCTGACATACTAACGTTTTTCCATCCTTAGAAAACATCAGTATGCCATTAATTTTTGGATCATCAATCACTGCTTCAATTTGTTGTCCTGTATTTACATCCCATATACGAAGTGAATCGCTTGAAATGTTAGATACAAGTAAATTGCCATCAGGTGAAAATACAAGTTGATGAATATAATCTTTATATCCTTGAAAGGTTTTCAATAGTTTCCCAGTAGATGCGTCCTCCAACCGGATTTTCCCATTATCGTACCCACGCGCATATATTCCTTTATTGTTTTTACTTAGGAATAAATCTGAGGCTGTATGGTCATTTCCAGATAGGAGTTTCAGCGCGCGACCGAAACTATCTAAAGATTTTGGACGATAGTCTAATACCTTTTTTCCAGTGGAAATATCCCATAATTTATAAGAGTCAATATGATTTTTACATTGAAGAGTTTTACCATCTTCAGTAAAACTAAGGTTTTTTATTCGTCCTTTATCATTTTTAAAGGATTTCAATTTATCACCAGTATCTGTGTTCCAAAGTAATATGTCTCCAAATGACCCGCTGGCTATAGTCTTCCCATTTGGTGAGAAGGCGACAGCACCAAATTGTGAAGTATGATCGGTAAACATCGCAAGTTCTGTCCCGACGTTAGCATCATAAAGCCATACACCCGAAGAACTACCAACTGCAATTACATTTCCATCCGGTGATAATTGGACACCGTTTAGTTTTCCTTTTCCAAAGCGCGCAATTGCACCTTCAGGTAAATTCCGTTGAGTATGGTCTTGTGCATATCCATTACTAATGAATAGGATATAGATCAACATCAGAATAGTGATGGTAAATAAGTTCTTCGTTTTCAATGATTATCTTTCTTTGACAATGGTGGTAGTTGATGTGTAACACGTCGTGTGTTGTATTTAAGGCGATAGCGTTGATGTGCTTCGTCATTAGGATAATTTTCTGTTTCTGGGTATGGGTATTCAGACATACCGTGAAAAGGTAAAGGTTCGACTGTTTGTGATGTGAGTGTATTAATATCACCATCTTTGTCCCATCCATCACTAAATAGAATAAAGTCTCGCTTCCATCCTGATTTGAGTTGTGGTAGTCGAGAGGCATCAAAGTCAACCGTGATTTCATCTCCTGCGTTGAGGATCACATACATATCATCTATTGTTTGCAACAAAGGATTGACATCACCGTACCGTGTGTAAAATCCTTCAAGATCACGCCACTGACCATCTTTCGTAACTTTTTGGTAGTCAAATAGATGCGGGGCATGTGTATTCGGACGATACATCTCTGAAAAACCTCTGTAGTGCAGATCTGAACTGTCTGGTGTCAATTCTGTGATTACCATGGGAACATCCTGCTCTCCAATTGTGAAAAAGGCAGCATCCCAATAGATTTGCATATTAGATGCAATACGGACCTGTTTTTCTTCAGATAAAAACTTACCCGTCAAATCAATAGTGATAGTTTTGTTTTTACCAGCAGGAATACCTATCATATCAATGACTGTTTTCCAGTTTCCAGTTTTATCCTTCACGGAAACAGAAGGAAAACTCGGATTAATGTCAGGATTTTGTGATATGGCGACATTGATGCTGGTATCGGTCGGAAAAATCCAACCGTTAAGGTAAAGCGTAGTTGGTCGGTTATCTGGAATATCACCAAGATCAAGAATAATAGCATGGTGTTCTACAACACCTTGGTAAGGTCCTGGAACATGTTCAATAGCGTAGTGGTAGTCAGGGGTTTTTAGTGCAGCAGTAACATCCTTACCTTTATGGTTCAACACAGATATCGGATGTCGTTTCTCTGATACACCGTATATCTTGAATTCTGCAAAAGGTGGAGGTATATACTGTTCATCTACATATATATCCATATCCTTAGGATGGTCAACTGCAATAAGTTTGACCATATCAAAATAGGCGGTTTCCCATAATTCCTCAGTTATCTGTATAGAATATTTTCCATCTTTAGGACGCATCTGCTCTGCAGAGATCTTTACGAAATCTTTAGTCTCATCTGGTGCGACAAATCCCATAGAAGTGATGAGACCCAGTGGAGCACGCCAAAGCAGATCGGTTACAAATTCATATTTTTCACCATTATAAACATATAGAAATGGACATGAACCTTTCAATACCTGTTTTTCCAGAATCCGCTGCTTTGACTTTGGTTCGATCACATTCTGTGGGACACCATTGGTCCAAACAACTCGCACAACATCCGCAGCTTCAAATGCACCTAACCCGAAATGGGATACTTGTTCAGACACATATGTCATTTGATATAAATCACTGACTTTCAACTCAAGTTTTGAACCTATTCCATCTCTATTGACTTTGTTGTTGCCTGATGTAATTCCTTCCAAACGCACCTGTATCCAATTATTTTGATTTCCTCCGTTATTTTGTAATGCACGGAGTTTTCCTTTGTCATTGATATAGAACAGATCTAAATCACCATCATTGTCATAGTCACCAACATCTCCTGCAATGCCATTTTCAACCTGTTGAGTAGTGTTTATAATATCACTGACTTCGGTGAAACGACCTATCCCGTCATTTCTATAAAATAACAAACCTAATCTGCTGATAATCCATAAGTCAAGAAATCCATCGTTGTCATAATCAAGACTTCTCAATTTGGGGGATAAATCGTCAAATTTTTTATCTAATAATTGTTGTGAACGCACATCAATAACAAATGTTGCATCTCCTCTATTCCGGTATAGATGAATACCATTTAATGATGCTAAGAATAGGTCAATGTCTCCATCATTATCATAATCTCCTTTAGTAACCGATGTGTAGCGAATATTTTGAGGAATCCCAATTTTGTTGGTTACCACCCGAAACTTCCCTTGACGTAGATTATCGAAGAGTGAACACCCCATATCGGCATGTATAGTAAATATATCAATATCGCCATCGTCATCAAAATCTGCTGCGAGTGCTTCTATAGGGTCACCAAGTGTATCCTCTTCTTTATCTGGAAAAGTGAAAGCTTGCTCGCTTACATCTGTTAACTCACCATCCCCATTATTCCGATACAATGTCATTCCTGATTTATTGGTAAGTAGATCGAGGTCACCGTCATGATCATAATCTATAGGTAATAGTACATCAAATAAGATATCTTGTATTCCATCTTTTTTCATATCAGCATAGGAAACAGTGTTTGGATTATGAGACTGTTGTCCTAAGTTGATTGGAAGGTGAATGTCAATAACATATTTGCCATCTACGTTTCTAAGCAGTGTCGCAGGCGATGTTGTAAAAATATCCAACATTCCATCATTGTCGTAATCAAACAATAAAACGGATCTTTCTTCTTTGGATTCACTTATTACTTTTTGAAGTCCCAATTGTTCAGTGCCATCAACAAATTCTACCTTGATTGGTGGACTCAACTTTGCTGAAATTCGTGCTTTGAATCCTCGACGAAACGATTCTATAGGATGTCCAAGGATATTAGTGACCAACTCACCAATACCTTGCTGATAGCGCGGGCTTGCACGATGCAGGTTCTCAAAAATACGTAGATTTCGTGAGGCTAACACTTGGTCATCATTCTTTATTGCATCTATTCCTTGAGTTAGATATGTCAACTTCTCTGGATCGGTATCTCCTAACAAAATAAGCAACTCTTGACATAGTTTCCCTGCATCCCTAAGCCTTTCTTGTCCGATGAGTGCTTGTGTCAATTTCATTAATATCACAACATTTACAGGTGTTCGGTTATATAGTTCCTGTAAGTGTAGAACTGCGTCTTGCTGTGCTTCTGGATTGTTCCGCTGTCCGAGGTAATGACGAACAAGTTTATACCGGGATTCCAATTCCTCAGGTGCTAACCGCACTGCCTTTTTCAAGGATTCTATCGCCTTTATGGTTTCCCCTTTAATCTGATATACCTCAGATAATATAAAATATAGTTGGCTATCCATCGGAACATTTTCAATTCCACGGTTAACCCATTCTTCTGCAATGTCTGGTTGTCGTAACCGAAGGTGAGCGACAGCAAGATTTCCATATCCAATTCCCTCATCGGGTACAAGTTCAATGAGTTTTGTAAATGCTGTTACTGCTTTTAATGGTTGGGATTCTTCAAGATACGCTAAACCCAAATTCTGTTGTCGTATTGCCTCGCTAATTATTCTGTCGCTATCGGTTTCCTGAGCAATTACATTCAATACAACTAAGAATTGAATAAGGGTGATGAGTAAATAATAGAAATTGGCAGATTGGAATGATCGAGATTTTTTCATTGATTATGTCTCTTGCTTCGGAAAAGAGTCTGCGAAATCTTGAACGGCTTGTCTGAGTGCTTTTAGTCTGAGTCCTAATGAATCTTCGACTTGTTTCAGATGTAATAGCCACGACTCCTTGGATGCTCCCTCTTCAGTACCGAAACCATCCGTCATAGTTAATCGAATATATTTTAGACGTTCCGATTGTAATGTTTTCAACTGATCGTCATAATCTGTTATCCCTGATTCTAACAGCGTTGCCAGTTCACGAATTTTTTCCATATTGTTCTCCAATTGGTAAATGTATTGGCATATTTTCTCATATATAGCACCATTGAGCAAGAGAATTTCAGAGGCATTCAATTGTCGCGATTCAACATTTTCAGAATCACGGATTTATGCGAAACAGATTTCGTGGGTTATTCAGTTTGAGAAGACAAATTCCTATTGAAATATCAGTAAGTCAACTTTTCATAAGAATGGTTCAATAATGTCGAACTTTAGAGTTTTTAGAGTCAATCGCAATATTGATTATTTTACTATAAAGCTATAGACCTGTATCAGTGCTGGGTTTGCGGCTTATTTATGACAAATATAGTTAGGATTGACTCTAAAGTTTTACATTATTCTATTAGTGTGTGAATTGAGTTTGGAAGCCCTTCAATAAATGTGATTCGAGACAATTAAACACTATTCCGTTCTATTACATTGTACCCATACTTACGGTTAAAGCGTTAAAATTAGTGATGAAGTAATACCTAAATAATATTAAAAGTAAAAATGGAGTAAAAAATGAGAATTAAAACACTCGTTATAATTTGTTTCGTAGTGTTAATGTTGGGAAATGTGATGATTACAGAAGGATCATCAGGAATAGATCATCGTGATATCTTTGTCGGGGCAAGTGCAAGGGCAGTTGGTATGGGAAGTGCCTTTACCGCGGGTCCCTCCGCAAACAACGGATTTCTGTGGAATCCATCTTCACTTGGATTTATGAACGGATTAGAAGTGAACATGGGTGGGATACCATTTTCGGGAGAACCGTCAGGACCGGATCAAGCATTTTCTTTGGCAGCAAGTCCCTATTCCCTTGGGTTGACGAATAAAAATGTGGGAAATCTCTCATTAGCATCTTGGTTCAACGGTTGGAACAACAGTAACAGTGAATCAACACAGATAGTGCTTTTAGGTTATGGGATGTCATTAAATGAACAGACTTCAGCAGGTGCAAATTTGCGCTACTATCAAAACAACACACCAAGCAGGACAAATTTTCTTTGGAGTGTAGATATGGGAATGCAATTCACCTTTCCATTAGAAACAGCTGGAGATTCTGTGACATTCGGAATTAACTTATCGGAGTTGAGCAACGGAATACGGGAAAATGGTGAGTTGATTGAAAGTTTACCGTTAGCCGCCCGTTTTGGTACTACATATCGTCCGGATAGTGCAACTCTTTTATCTGCAGATTTCGCTATACGTGGTCAGAATGATACCACTTGGGGAGAAAGGCTTCGATTACACTTTGGTGCAGAACGTTGGTTAATCAACAATCATATCGGGATACGTTTAGGATACACCGCATTAACTGATTCCTTTAAATTCAGTCAAGGTCAATGGTCACAGGGTATTAGTTTTCAGAATTCGTCAGGACAATTAGATTACGCACATGTTAGAGGAGGAGATTTAGATCAAAGTTTGCATTGGATCACTGCTACATTGCGCTGGGGTGGAAGCGAGAAACAACCTACAGCTGAACAACCATCTACTTCCTCTGTATCTAAGATTGATACAAAACGTGAAGATACCGCTGCAATAACACCAACTATCCTCATGCCAAAAACTCTTGAAGCGAATACAGATTCTAATGGAACTTCAAGAGAATTACAACTGACCAAATCCGCCATTTCACCGAACGGTGATGGTGTTGCTGACAGTACCGTATTCAATTTCATAGTAAGACCAAATGATAAATGGAGATTAATACTCAGTGACGCATATACCGAACAGGTTTGGGAGAAATCAGGAACAGGTACTCCTACAGATGGTATAGTTTGGAACGGAATAGGAACAGATGGCAATTTAGTAGACGATGGAGATTATGTTCTGCAGTTACATATCATTGATGCCAAAGGAAATGCATATCTTAGACAAAGTAAAAAGGTAATTGTCGACCTAATTCCAACGACACTTGAATTTATCAAGAAAGGGAGTAAAAGCGTTGGTGTAAAGGCATGGGACATAAACGTTATTGCCGATTGGAAGCTTGAGATATTTGATGCAGACGATAATTTAGTTGAAGAGAGTGAAGGTAAAGATGCCCCACCTGAGACTATCGTCTTGTCAAAAGTTCCACAACTTGCAACAACAACCTACCGATTTGAATTGACTGTAAATGATATTGCTGGTAATCAGACCGTTCAGCAAGCACAGATGCAATTCGGTGGGGAATCTGTAGCAAGCACCGCTCAAGTTGAAAATGACCAACCTAAGTTAACATTGATGGTCGGATCGTTTGGTGAACGTCGAAATGCTAATTTGATGGCTGATAATTTGAAACGTCTCTACCCAAATGAAACGGTAAAAATATATAATGTTACGATAAATGGAAATGTATTGCACCGTGTCACAATAGGTTCTTTCATTGAACGTTCAGAAGCTACAAGCCTAATACAGCAGATTCAAGAATCGCAAGGGGTGGAACCTGTGCTGATTCGACCATAAGAGTCATGCTGTTAGCTTATCAATGTGTAGGTTGGATTTATGGGTTTTACAAACTCACCCAACTTACACACTAATCTTATAGAATTCCAAGGCATTCTGATAGAAAAATTGGTCTTTCTCCGAATCTGATGCATCATCAACGACTGTGAGGAGTGCAGATAACCACTCATGATATTCCGCGGCTAAAGTACATACGGGCCAATCACTACCAAACATCAGTCGTTCAAATCCGAATACATCCACAAGATGTCGTATATAAGGCTTTAATTCCTCGCTTGTCCAGTTTTCACTCGCCAACGTAACTATACCCGAAACTTTGCAGTGAACATTATCAAAACCCGCAATTGTACGCATGTGGCTTGCCCAAGGTTCAAACTCTCTATCTTTTATATTTGGACCCCCACAGTGGTTGACAGCATGAATGATATTAGGAGTGGCTTTTACCAATTCAATTGCAGCAGGGAGTTGATCGTGTTTAGCACAAAGTTCAAATGATAGATTATATTTCTCTAACAATTTCACGCCATTTATCAGTTCTCGACTTGCGTAGAAGTTATTGTCTGAGATATGCCATGCCATTCGACGTATTCCCACAACAAGGTCAAATGCTGCAAGTTGGTCAAGGATAACGTCTACGTTTGGCTTTTCAAGTGGAGCAGCGGCAGCAATTGCCCCAATCATACCATCTGTTTCCGCAATCTGCGTTAACCATTCCACTTCTTGTACGACATGTGTTTCAGCAGGATCCCCTTCTACATGAACCGACTTGACAACGTTTATATCACAGATGGCATCGCGATAATCTTGTGGCGTATATTGTTGTCTGAGAAGATCAAATCCATCTAACCAAGGGTATTCCAAGTTGGATGTATCCCATAGGTGTTGGTGTGTGTCAATGATTCTTAGCATATTTTCCCTTACAAGTTCCTATATTATGAATTAATGTTAGAATTATACCAAACATTAATGCGTTCTCAAAGATATTATTTGAAAGAAATACCTTTATCATTAGTACATAGATTTGTAAATCCAATATTTTCATGTTACTATATTATGTATGAAAATTAAACTATTCAAAGGTTTATAAATGTCTACAACTCCCAATTCGTTTCCTTCCTATTTTGCCCTATTCAAACTAACACTTCGTCAGTTATTCTGGGGTCGACGAGGACTCCTAATGTTGATTGGATGTCTCCTACCACTTATCATCGCCGTGATATTTCGGTTCACAGTCCGAAGCACATCAGGTGTCAATAGTTTTATTCCATATCTTACATTTATTTTTTACGGGTTTTTGACGAATTTGTGCGCCATATTTTACGGTTCAGCGATTGTATCGGATGAGATTGATGGTAGAGGGTTGACATTTCTACAGATGAGACCTATACAGAAATCGTTACTTCTTCTTACGAAATTCGCTGCATACATAGTTGGGGCAGTAGTTCTAATTAGCGTATCTCATTTACTACTAACAGGTATTATACAAACGCACCCGAAACTAAAGGAACGACTGACTGTATTAGGAATGAGTTTCATATATACTGGATCGTTGTCGTTAGGATTGCTAACCTACGGTACATTTGCTGTGCTTCTATCCGTTCGATTCAAGAATCCCGTGTTATGGGGATTGCTGTTCGTGTTAGGATGGGAAAGACTCACTTCAATTCCCTCAATGCCAACAGGTATCAAAAGGATCGGTATAACACATTACCTAATGACTCTATTTCCCGATTTCAAACTAAAGGTGGATATGCTCAATGATTTGTTAGGTGATACTCCACCGAACATATGGGTGGCATTATTAATAATCTGTGTACTAACAGTAGGTGCAATGTGGCTTGCTATACGAATTTTTAGAGAAAGAGAGTATTTGATGTAGTGTACATTATACTACAGGTATATTGATGGTACTTAATCAGATAAGACCCGCGCCGTTTCACGAGACACGATGAGTTCCTCATTTGTAGATACAACAAGTATTTTAGTACGACTGTTATCAGTTGAGAGATCTGCTTCACCTGTATTGTTATTATTCTTATCTGCATCTAAATGGATGCCGCACCATTCAAGTCCTTCACAGATCTGTGCACGTGTTGTTTTACTTTTCTCTCCGATTCCACCTGCAAAAGCGATGACATCAACACCGCCAAGTGCAGCAATATAAGCTCCGATATATTTCTTTACACCGTAGACATAGGTTTCTAATGCTAAACGAGCATTGTCATTTCCAGCATCAATCGCTGCTTCAACATCCCGCATATCACCACTCGTACCAGAGATACCTTTAACGCCTGAATCTTCAATCAGTTGCTGTCTGATTTCATCTGTAGAAAATCCCTCTTTGTCCATCATATATAAGACGGCAAAAGCATCTAAGTCGCCACAACGCGTAGATTGTATCATCCCGTATTGAGTCGATGCCCCCATAGATGTGTCAATAGATTCTCCGTCTTTGATCGCACAAATAGAGGAACTTCCTCCAAGATGGCAGGAGATAATTCGAAGTCCTTCTGATGATTCACGTCCAAGTATCTGAGGAACACGTTCTGAAATATAGCGGTGTGATGCACCGTGAAATCCGTATTTACGAATACCATGCTTTTCTACCCAGAATCGAGGCACACCGAATTCGTAGGCATAATCTGGTATGGTCTGATGAAACCATGTCTCAAAAACTGCAACGAGTGGAGTGTTCGGAAGAAGATCCTGAAAGGCACGGATTGAGGCAATATAGAATGGATTGTGCATTGGGGCAAGGGGTGTTGAAGCCTCTAATGCTGCGATAACATCTTCTGTAATACGAGCGGAACGCCAATATCCTTTGGCAAGAATGGTTTTAAATCCAACTCCATCCAATTGGTTTAGGTTTGTTAGACAACCGACCTCTGAATCTGTAATGAGTTGCATGGCGTGAGCAATCGCGTCAATGTGTGATGGTGCATCAATTTCACCTTCTTGAGATGGCTTACCCGGTACCGAATGAGTGAATGCAGATGGAGAATTACCGATACGTTCTATACCTCCCTTGACGAGGGAGGTGGTAGTATTCATGTCTATGATTTGATATTTGAAGGATGTGCTTCCAACGTTTGCACAGAGTATATGCATGGTTGTTTCTATCTATTATTGATTTGAGAAAAGGTAAGATATTATTGCCCACTAACCGCGCTATAAGCAAGTGGTAATGAATCCCAAGTTTTTTTCTCTAACTCTCGACCTTGTCGTTTTTTATTTCGACCACCCCATTGTTTAAAAAAGAATGGGACAAAGGCTTGTTGGCATTGATCCCGGATATCAAGTACCCACTCTTCTTGCATAGTTCGCGCTCCAGGTCCAGATTCCCCACCAACAATTACCCAATCTATATTTGTTAAATTTAGGTTTCGGAGTTCACCTATAAGAGGTTCGAGAGACAAGAATTTGACGTGTGCATCTGTTTCTCGCAAATCGTCAATGCGACATTTATAGTCTTCATTTTCAACACTAACTCCCATCCACACATTCTTAGGCCATTGTATTTTATTATTCAGTTTGACCAACTGCTTTGATCTTTTTGTAAGAACTTGGAAGTGATGTTGTTCTGCTTTATGCATTGTTTCAAAAACCCTTAGAATGAAATCTAATGGAACGTCCTCATGAAATAAATCACTCATTGAATTGACAAAAATCAGCTGAGGCTTTTTCCACTTTAGTGGAGCATCAAGTAAGTCCTCAACAAGTCGAACTTTATTTGTCCATCTCGGACCTGCTTTTGTCATTTTCGCAAGTCCTTCATAGGCAAGACCTTCTCCCGAAAACCGAGCCGCGATTCGTTCGGCATAGCAAAATTTACATCCTTCAGAAACACGGGTGCAACCTCTCACAGGATTCCATGTTGATTGTGTCCACTCAATTGCGGATTTAGCTGCCATTTTAAGTTACTCCTTAGGTGGAAACGTGACTTTGACTGTATCACCAAAAGTGTCCTTTGGACGTTTATCAGCTGGTTCATCCGCTTGAATCCTTCCTGCAGTTTCTAATCTCTTAAGGATGTATTTATAATTTTTAGAAATAAACGGTTTTCCAACATTGTGATCATCAAAAATCTGCTTCATTGTCATTGTTCTACCAGCATATTCTGTCAATAACATTTCAGCTAAATCGTCAAGAGGACGTGTTAATTGAAATAAAAAAGGCTGTCGGAGGTTTGCAGGATTATATTCAAATGAAGGAACACCTTGGTCTGACTCTGTGCTTTCATTAGCCATAATTTTCTTCATAATCTCATATCCTCTTATATGCTTAGAAACAAAGATCAAATGGTGAGTTAAACGTCTACCACTGTCAGACTTGAAGCGAAATGGTAAAATATAGTTACCCGCTTTATCTTTCAATTCTTGACTAATTTGTTCAATTACAAATAATTCCTTTTCGGTTGAAGTCAAATTAGTTGGTAGATTGCGGAGATAAGCCAACCGTTCTTTGCCAAATAGTGAAACCATAAGTTCTTCAACAGATGGATTATTTATGCTCATAATGATACGACTATAGTTGAAGAAAAATATACAGTCACATCCCCAGTTTTGCAGAGCGGTAATGATAAGTTTGAGTGTAAGCCCTTTGTAGCCCCATGGATCCACAAAAAATAAAGTGGGTATTCTCTTTACATGATCAAAAATCTTAACAGACACCTCTTCTTCCCCTAACTCTAAATTTCTAACGATTGGATAGTATTTAAGAGTGTCTATACCTGAAGTTAAGCTGATAGCTTCCTCAAGATTTTTGGCATAGTCCGGATTAGCATCGTTAAAAATGCTAACGAGTCTGTCTCGTATCTTTTCATCTTTAATTGCCTTTTCAAGGACAAGAAGAGGTGTAGATTTAGTACCGGTTCCATATCTACCCGGACCGGAGAAAAAGTCTACATAACCAATTAAATTGATATTAGTATTCCTACCAATTATAACATTTGCCCAAGCCCAGAAGTATTTTTCAACAATTCTTGCCTTAACCTGTGACTGTTCTCTGGATTCTTCAAAAAAATTATCTTTCATTATATTCCAAATATATTACCATATATGTGTTGTTTTGTCAAGAAATAATTAACAGTCGCTGGTTTATTGTCTTATATCTGACGAAAATTGAAATTTCACAATACTAATTTTACTTATTAGTAATTGGTTATGCTTAAAATTAACGCCGAATACCTTAGGGTTTTCGGCGCTTATCAAGAATTAAAAAGGATATTATTCCACTTTCGGTAATGTCGGCAAAGTCAAGCGAGGACGATCACCGAAATCTGGGAGTTCGGGTGGGTTCTCTTCCATCTCTTGGAGGAGAATCTCAATCGCTTTATCAAGTTGTGGATCATCATCTGACATATAATCTTGTGGTCGGTAATCCACTTCAACATCTGGGTCTGTGCCGTAATTCTCCACGCTCCAACCGACATCTTCGAACCAGAACGAGTATTCCGGTTGTGTTGTGTTACCGCCATCAACAAACCCTTGATGTGGTGAGATTCCGATAACGCCTCCCCATGTCCGTTTGCCAATTAGTTTTCCTAACTTCATCAATTTGAAGCAGTGAGAGAAGATATCACCATCAGAACCAGCATTTTCATTGGTAACTGTTATCATCGGACCTAACACAGAGGCTGTAGGATAAGGGTTAGGAGTTCCCCAACGTGGAACCGCATAGCCAATACGGTGTCGTGATAACTTTTCTAAAATCAACTGCGATACATTGCCACCACCGTTGTATCTAACGTCGATGAGTAGTGCCGGATAGCTAACTTCTGATAGATAGCCACGATGGAACTCAGCATATCCGCGTCTTCCCATATCAGGGATGTGGACATATCCCACTTTTCCATCCGTTTTCTCATGAACGTATTTTCTGTTATGTGCGACCCATTCTCGGTAGCGTAAATCGCTTTCTCCTCTGAGTACTTTGATTGTAAGAACACGTTTTTCGTCATCGGTGGTATTCTTAAACGTGGTTTGGACCTCATGTCCTCCGAGATTGACCAATAATTCTCCTGGTGATACATTTTGACTTACCGTTTGTCCTCCAATGGAAAGTAAAATGTCACCTTCTTGCACATTGATTCCAGGTGCATTTAATGGTGAATCCTTTCTCTCGTCCCAAGTATCCCCTCGAACTATGTGTGTAATACGATAACCTTCATTTTCCTCATCATAGACAAAATCAGCACCGAGGAATCCTTGTCCATAGTTTGGTGAACTACGGTAATCACCCCCTGATTCATAGGCATGTGATGTACCCAGTTCCCCTTGCATCTCCCACATTAGGTCAGAGAATTCTGCACGGGTTGCTACTCTGTCAAGCAATGGTAGATAGCGTTGATACACATTTTCCCAATCAACATTGGACATATCTTCCGTCCAAAAATAATCGCGTTGAAGTCGCCACGCTTCACGATACATCTGCTTCCATTCATCGGTTGGAATAACAGAAGGTCGCACACGGTTGAGATCTATCCAACCAGTATGTCGATTTAGTCCACCTTTGTTATCAGGTTTTTGACCATCTTCAACTTTTTTTCCAGCTTTAACAACACGCAACCGATCCCCAGTGCGATATAACATGTTTTTGTAGTCTCTTGAAAGTGTGAAGGAGGCTATGTCTGAGACGAGTACCTCTTTCCTTTGTTCTTTGAAATCATAGGCGTGGAGTTTGCCTTTGGCACTGGAGTCTTCTTCTCCTGGAGCGTTAGTTGCGTGCCTTACTGGATGGGATGTGAAAATCGCTTTACCCTTAACCCCTGCAATTTGTCCGTACATCCCGTGTGAATACGGAAAAGCGATAATACGTTGTTCAATACCATCCAAATCGATTTTGAGGGGTTGTATCTTTTTGTCGTCTTTTTCTTCTTTAGATTCACCTTTATTTTCATCAGACTTCTCTTCTCCGTTATTTTCCTCGTTTTCCTTTTTCTCTTTTTCCTTTTCATCCTCAGGTGATGGTGAAGAAGGTATAAACGGGTTCGGTAATTCTTTCTGCAATGTCACCAGCAAGGGACGCGTAGCGATAGGAAAACTAAGTTCAAACTGTAAGGCATCACCGACTGGATCAAATTCGCGCCGTGATAAAAAATATAGGTATTTACCTTCAGGATCCCATGAAGGCGCGAAATCTGTGAATTCCGGTTGAGTGATATATGTTGTTTCTCCGGTTTCCACATTGCAAAGTTTGATTGAAGATGTGGTTTCAGTTGACGGGAAACTATATGCAATCCATTTTCCATCAGGTGACCAACTTGCCCCTTGAATACGACTATATATGCTTTTATCCAGTACACGCAACTCTTGTGTTTCCAGTTCTAAATGTAGAAGTTCAAATCGGTTGTTAACAATAAATATTTGGTCTTTAAGGTTATCTCCTTTTGGACAGACTACGAATTGTCTTACATGTCCGATGTCAAGGTCGTCAAAACGTAGTGTTTCTTCACTACCATCACAGGTATGAATTTCAAATGTTTCTTCACCACCTGCATCGGAAAGTGTAATGATACGTTTGCCATCGTTCAACCACTGCGACAATCGGTAACGGACACCGTTGTGCATCCCATGTTGAAGCACAGCACCATCCCAATTTGCCATCGTGAAAAGTTTACCGCGAGGTGTGAGTGTAATAGAACGTCCATCAACAGATAGTGAACTTGTTTGTAGGTACTTTGTTGCACTGACGAATTTACGTTGACGTTGTATACGTGGACTTCGAAAATCCACTCCAACCTGATGATTGGTATCATTACCTATCTCGTAGATCCATAGGTCCGCACCGGCGTGGTAGACGATGCGTGTGCCGTCTGTTTGTGCCGAGCGACAGTAATATGTTTCTTGATGTGTGTGCCGTTGCATGTCCTCGCCAGAGGTAAGGCAGGAGTATATATTTCCAATCCCTTCGTGATCGGATATGAAGTAGATACGATCCTCGATCCACATTGGTGTGGTGAAATTACTTTCTACAGGAGAAAACGGTTGAAATTGTCCGTCACCATCGTTATCAATCCAGAGTTGACCTGCTGTGCCACCACGATAGCGTTTCCATCGTGCGGGTTCTCGTGTTAACCTACCGAGAACGACTCCTCCATTACTTCCGAATGCAATGTGGTTAGCGGGTCCATAAGGTTGACGTTGCGGTTCTCCTCCATCATGTGAAATACTCCATATCCATGCACCGAATGCTGACCCAGCACCACTGGAATAGAGAATGTTGTTTCCGTCTGCATTCCATCCTATTACACTTGCATTGCTGCCTTGATAGGTGAGTCGTTTAGCTTCTCCACCGAGTGCTGGCATGACGTATACTTCTGTAGGACCTTCTTCACGTCCTGCAAAGGCAAGGAGTTCACCGTTTGGTGATAATTGTGGTGAACTTGTTGCACCGAGATTTGAAGTGAGTCTTCGTGCGACTCCTCCATTTATTGGAACTGTCCATAAATCATCTTCACAAACAAATACGATAGTTTCATTTGAAATAGTTGGGAATCGGTAATATCCTGACATTCACACCTCCTGATATGATATTTCATTGAAATGTAAGAGTGATTAAAACAAATATGAGAGGCGAGGTGTCAAATCACATCGAATGTATCGTCAATACATTTGACGGGTCCCTCGCCTCTCATATTCAAGATTCAACACAAGTAATGACATAAACCTTATCTTAATATTTTGTAAACATTAGGCAAATTTAGGAGAAACCGTTAAAATCATTCTAATTTTGCCTGCTCATCAGAGTTTGATGATTCTCCAAGCCAGAGTTTTACGGCAGGGCTGCTTGCGATGCGTCGGTTTCCAACAGAGACGTTTATCACAAATGTGTGGGGTCTTGTCTGCTTGTTTTCTAAGAATGGATTTCGTCGCAATTCGTCCCTTCCACCTGAAATAATGTTTGGAAGAAGCGTTATTGTCGCCTCAGATTTGCCCCTTTGGAGTACTGTTGTATCTCTTTGTGTTCTCACACCGAAAGGTAATCCAACAACAGTTAAGTTCATGTTCTGTCGGTTACCCCCTTTGCGATCAACTTTAACTGTAATCTCAACCGGTCCATCGGGTGTTACTGTGATCTCATCAGGTGTTGCCGATACGATGATAGGTGTTCCCTCAGTAACACTGACGACGGTACTTTTTCGTTGAACAGTTTGGTCATTATTCCGAATGCGATATATCTCGACTGGAGTGGCTGTGCGTGTAATTTGATGTCCGGAAGTTGTTGTAACGGTCCCGGTTACCTGAACGACACTATGTGCTAATTCAGCATCTGGTGCAGCGGTTAATGTTAGGTATCCTACATTATTCCCGCCTTCTGTTAGAATTGCACTTTGGCTTGCAGTGATACCTGGTGGCAAGTTTTCAACAGATAAGAGGATCGGTTCGGTAAATCCAACCCGACGTTGTAATGATACTTCCAATAAGACTGTCCCACCTCGACCGATATTTGGATTATCGGGTGTCACAGACATTGCGAAGTCTGGAACGGTTGGACGAATATCTAAATGGTAGACATATCCATCCCCACCCTTACCTGATATATCCTCAACCCGTAGTGCATATTCACCAGGACGGGCGAAACTATAATCAATAATTGCATTTCGTCTGCCACGTCTACCTGCATTATTCCTCAATACACGACCTTCCTCGTTCAGAAGTGTTAATGAAGGACTCAAAGGTGAATTGAGTGTTTCTGCGGATAAACCAATGGAATATCCACCGATGTCAGCAAAAAATCCCCACGGACCATAACCGTTTGTTACCTTGAATAAGATCTTATTCCTACCTTTGGTAACTGGTAATTCAATAACATCATCACCACGATTGAGAGGTCGATGTATGTATTTGCTGTATATAAGTTTATCATTCACCCATATTTTTATTGTGTCATCAGAACCGAGTGATAAGATGTATTTCTGGTCCCGATTTGATTCAAAGTAGGTTAGAGCATATCCTGTAACGTCGTCTTCTGGCACACTGGAGAACACATTTTCCCCTCTGGTGTTGGTTTTATACCATTTTATTCTTCTACCCTCTTTACCTACATAAGTTTTCTTAAGATCAATTTCTAATTCAGGTGGATATACTGTATTAAAACCTTTTTCGTCGGTGTTGTCAAATGGGTGTATAACCCACCAGGGACCGAGTCGCGAGCCTTCAGTTATTGTGAAGCGGTAATAGTCTACCTCACCCGGTTTAGATATGCGACCACTTATCGCGCCAGGTGTATCAATGTGTTGCGAATTCTCGATCTGTTTTGCGATCAGTTGTCCCATACGGGTAACTTCTTCATCAACGAATGCGATAATGCGGTCACGATCTGTGTCTGTAATATCTGAGTTTTCTTTTCCCGCCATACGAATGATGGTTGCTTCCCACTGTTCAGCTGTTAGAGCGCGATTGTTGGGTGAACGAAGTTCATGGCAAACCGTGCATTTTGTTTGGAAAAGAATTTCGGATTCAGCATTCTGTGCGTGTGTTTCGTTTTCTTCAGGGGAAGTTGTAGTTGCGTCTTGGGAAGTTGCATCTACCAACATTTCTAATTGTTCGTCATATTCGTTTGCAATAAATGGAAAGATTCCATAAGAAGTTCGGATGAGGGTAACCCCAGGTTGTTGATCGCTCGGAAGATCTATCTCTAATTGCGTTTCTGGTAGATTTTCCCCACCAATTGTAGTTTGGATTTTAGTTCCAATTTTTCCACCTGTTGGATAAATATAGGTATTGTAAGGCACAACACCGATAATTAGGCGGTAAACGGAATCTGGATTTCCACGATATAGGAGGTCTTTGATTCTGAGGAAATAGGTACCGTCATCAGGTAATGTATGGTCAATTAATGGATCAAGACTAAAAAAGCCGTTACTTCGTGCAAGTTCCGTTCCTTGAGAATCATATAGTGCTATCGTAGGATTGAAGAATTGTTGACTGAGGTTGTTATATCGATAGGCTTTTACGTTAAAAACACAACGTTCTCCTTTCAATCCTTCAAAAGAGTAAAAATCCTCATCTCCTCCTGAATTAATGACTCCATTGACAATAATAGGTAATTGTATGACATTGGCGGATTCGGTGTCGTTATTTGCTTCTGTTTCAATAGTATCAGGGACATCGGTTATTTCAAAGGGCCATGCGGTTGAGGAACCGTTTTTACCTACGATACGTATTTCACGGGTCCCGATTTGCGCATCTGGTGCAATTGTTAACTCAGCAGTCATTCCACCTGCAGCCTTTGCTGCAGATTTTAGGTAGTGAACAATTTTTGTTTGATCCTCTTCACCGATTTCAGCACCTTTGTTTTCTACCATACGTTTTACAACAGCTGCCCACTGAGTTCCCGTCATAGACCGGTTGCTTGGGGAACGCAGTTCATGACATTGCCCACAATTTGCCTCAAAAACAGGTTTATGTGTTTCGTCAACTTCCCCACCACCAGGATTGAGTTTACCGTTAATGCCTGGATCACCTTCTACGATAAGTGTATGTGCACCATCTAAATCTGAACCTTGTATTTTCACCTCAACTGTTTTACCAACTTGTGCACCAGCAGGAAAGAGAGAATTCAGACGTGGAGTTGCTTGGGCAAATACAGCTATAGGTGCACACATTGAAACGAAAAGCACCATAATTAGAATATGTTGCACACTAAACCTGTATAGATATTTAACGGGCCGAATATATCTTAAAAAATTATATGTGTCTTGTAAAGGCATTGAATGTTCCCTCCATAATGGTCAGTGACTGGTTACCAACTGCTCCAACTAAACTGCGTTAAAATTCGTGTGTCAATCTATTGTTTTGGATATTCCAGATTCGCACCAATCCATCACGGCTGCCAGCAGCAACCCGATTACCGTCTGGGCTAATTTTAACTGCATACACAGCATCTGTAGGTTGGTTAAAAGTTCTGCGTCTATTACCAGATAGAATATCCCATATTATCACGGATGAGTCAGCACTTCCTGATGCGACAACTTGTTGTCCGTTCCATACTCCGCAATCTACGCTATATACTGGTCCTTGATGTCCACTGAAGTTCCTAACAGCAGCCCCTCTTGTATTTCCATCGTTTTGTGTGATTCTCCAAGAACGGACAACATTATCAGCAGATCCTGATACAATAAGGTTTTCTTGTGCTGCATAAGCAAGTGAATAGACAGAGTCGTCATTTCCATCAAAACTGACAAGTACCGTATAGTCTTCAGGATTCCATACTTTTAGGGTTTTATCTTCACTTCCAGTGACAAAATAGTCTCCGTTTGGATGATATAATGTGCAAAGAACTCTTCCGACGTGTTGCGTTAACCATTTTGCTTGATTGTCTAAAGGGGATGTAACATCCAGATTAACTAAGTCGATAACAGCACTAAACTCGTCCATACTTGCGGTGAGTAATTTTGCATTATCGGGACTGATGGAAATTGATTCAATGGTATCTGCATGTATTTCGTAAGTATTGAGGAGTTCTTCTGTAGCAACGTCCCATACACGGATTTCACCGTTTTGTGCTGCCTGACCACCACTTGCATAAAGCATCTTACCGTCAGATGAAAATTGTAGACATCTGATACGACCTAAGTGTGGTTCATAAATATGGGTGATTTCCTGTGTTTCTATGTCCCATAGTTCTACCCATTGATATTTCCCCACAGCAAGTGATTTCCCATCGGGACTAAATTGAAGTGCCCAGATGGGTGATAGAATTTGTTCTTTAGGCTGCTGATGTTCGTCTGCGTGAATTAGTATTACAAGCGGTGTAATCACTGTAAGAACAATAATTGGTAAAATAAATGGGGTGTAGTTTTTGTGGTTCTTCATAAAATCATTGTGTAAATTGTGGGAATGTCTTTGTGGGAATGACTATCAGAAAACGTGTAACATGACTACTAAAGATTTGATTTAATCTGTAGTTTGTAAGAATTGGGTGCCAACTCGTAAACTAAGTAGCAACGTGAGGACAACAGGGAACTGTTACCCTCACGTACATTATGTTAGGTATGAAATTTGTCTAAGACAAGACACCTCGGATTGGTCGTCCACCACGTGAAAGGACAATGCGGACACCATCAGGAGATTCAATGCTCTGATTGTAATCAATACCGAGGCTTTGATAGATCGTTGCAGACAAGTCCTCAGGTCGTACAGGTGTTTCTGCAGGTTCTATTCCGAATGGATCGGATGCCCCGACAACCTGTCCGCCTTCAACTCCGCCACCAGTTAACATTATGGAAAATACTCTTGGATGGTGGTCACGTCCACCGTTTCGGTTGATGACTGGTGTTCTGCCGAATTCACCCATAGCAACTACGAGTGTGCTTTCAAGTAACCCGCGTTGTGATAGGTCATTAATCAAAGTAGCCATTGTCTGATCAAATGCATTGAGTTTCCCCGGCAAGGACGAGAAGATATTGTTGTGGTTATCCCAACCGCCATTACTGACAGTGACGAAGTTAACCCCTGCTTCAACAAGTCTTCGTGCGAGTAGACAACTTTGACCGAAAGTGTCTCTGCGATATGCGTCGCGAATCTGTTTAGGTTCCTTTTTGAGGTTAAATGCTCCGCGAGCATCATCGGAACTCATCAGGTTGTAAGCTGCGGAATAGAAATCATCCATTGCCTCAACCTTTGGATTCCCTGCTTCGTATTTCTTGAAGGCGTTATCTACTGCTTGACGCAGGTCTTTTCTACTTTCAACGCGCTCATAAGAAACACCTCTTGGGGGTTCTAAATCTCGAACTTTAAAATTATTGCTTGCTGGATTACCATCTGGAGAAAACGGATCAAGCGATGCACCTAAGAATCCACCACCAGCATAAGCCACTGGCGAAGGTATAGCGATGTAAGGCGGTAAAGCACTCCGTTGTTCTTTGAGTTCGGCAACAACAGCTCCGTGACCAGGAACAGCAAAGCCGGGTAAGGGTTGATAACCTGTTATCATATAATGTGTGCCACGTTCATGTGCAGCTTCTGGCGAAGTCATTGAACGGATGATACAGAGTTTATCTGCCTGTTTTGCAAGCCTTGGCATATGTTCACTAATCTGGATACCGTTGACGTTTGTGGGAATAGGTTTGAACAGACCACGGATTTCTTCAGGAGCGTTGGGTTTGAGATCCCACATATCAAGATGGCTGGGACCACCGCCTAACCAGACAAGTATCACTGATTTGGCTGAGGCAGGTTTAGCAGTTGGTGCTGCTACAGCTTTCAATCGGAAAAAGTCGGTCAGACCGAAGCCAAAAAAGCTTAAAACACCAGCTTTAATTAGATCTCTGCGATAAAATCCTTCACAGTCTGTGGATGTGCAGTCTCTTTGAGGCATAATTGTCCTCCCAATACTTGGTTAGCAGTTATCTTGTAATGTTCTATCTTCAATATTATACTAACAGTTTTGCATATTACATTGGATGGTTTTATCTTGGTAATGATGCGATATTCGGAGCGGAAAACCTTCCTAACCGCACTACACGATGAGAATTGCTTAATTATATCCTATTAAAATGGTGATGTCAAGGGAAAAATGGAATAATTATTGATTGTGTGTAAATCTGATTTTAACAAGAAACCATTATATTCTTTGCCTGAGTTTAAGTGTTTTGAGCCATCTTTGTGCTTTTGGTACTGAGGTATCAAAAGGTTCTTTCATTTCAAAACACTCGGTTTGTCCAGCATAGATGTGGTGCCAGTCAACAATACATGGCATTTTCTGTTTTTTCAGGTTTCGCATGAGATACCCGCGAACCTTTGCTCGAGTGTCGCGAGGTGCATTAGTGATTGCATGACTAATATGTTCGTCCGAAATGACACGTCTTATACACCCTTCGTTCTGAAGTGCGTAGAAAATCCCGCTATCTGTATCAATATTATGGTATTCCAAATCAAGGCTTTTTAGCCAAGGATCATCCCAAGTAAGATCCTCTTCTGCCATCATTGTATCAAGAAACCACTTTTTTGCTGTCCAATCAAGTCGGGTTGTTAGTCGTGTCCAATCTGCTTCAAGGTCATTTAACACTGTCTCCCATTCAGTAAGGATCCACTCAGTAATTTCATCGGGCTTGGATAGGACATCTTGAACAAAGTTGAGATATTCGCGTTGAATGTCAATTGCAGAAACAGTTCTACCGTTTTGCAAATCAACTTGCCATTCAAGTGTTGTGTCCCGTGAGATATGTTTGATAGCAGCAATAGGATCAATAAGGTCAATATTCGGAATTGGAAGTTTTTCTCCATGAACGTCAAAATGTTTTTCAATTGCATCAAGGACAAGTGCTGTAGTTCCGACTTTCAGTGCAGTAGCATACTCAGACATGTTAGAATCACCTACGAGGAGATGAAGTCTACGGTATTTTGTATAATCACTTAAAGGTTCGTCGCGAGTGTTGATAATTGCCCTACTGAACTGAATCCACTCATAAATTTCTGTGACGATATGATCAGCTCTTTGTGAAATTTGGTATCCAAGAAAATCGTCTACACTGTATTGTCCATCTCCAAATTCGAGGATATCATCATATCCACCGACTCTTCCCGCACCAGCGAATATCTGTCTGGTTACAAAAAATGGGAGTAAAGTTGGGATAACGATTCTATAGAAGGGGACATCGCGTCGTGCTTGGAAGTTTTCGTGGCATCCAAAAGTTGCACCAGTGAAATGGTCAATGTTATTTTTGTAGAATGCTACGTGTTCGGAGAGTCCTGTGTCTTTTACAATGGCGTTGATGACATGTTCAATGGCTTTATCATAGGCGATTAGGTCAAAAAGGTTGGCACATTCTGGTGTTGCATATTCGAGATGCCCCATATCAATGTATAACCTTCCGCCATTGAAAAGGAAACCACCGTTACCGGGGGGTTCACCCCAATCACGATAGTGTAGATCTGGGATACCAAGTTCAAGATTTTTGAAAGTATAGTCTCTAACACGGGCAGCGATTCCTTCTGGAGATACTTTAATACGTTGTGTTTGTATCGCTGGAGACTGGATCATGCATCCAAATTCGGTTTCGATTCCCATTATTCTGTATGACACGGTTTTTCCCCAATTTATAGAAGGCAATCAGTATTGACTATAATTAATTAGTTAAACCTTGAATTTCATCTTGAGATAAGATGCGAAATTTGGTATCAGCAGGAAGTGTATTATCTAATATGCCTATCTCAATTTCCCCTTCTTCTAATTCTGTTTTGAGAATTTCGTCTATCTGTTCGTCTGTTACCTCTATATTATCCTCTGCTTCTTCAAAACGTTGACTTAACTCTCTACCAACTGCCCATGTTTTGAGTGCCAATTGAATTGTGGTGGCAAGGTCGCATCCTGTATCAGATTGTTCGGTTATTAGATAGTCTTGCATCGCATTTTCAATTTCCGTTGTGCCACCAATCACAGCAGAATCATCGTGTATATTAACGTTGCCATCGTAATTTATATGTGTAAATTGTGTTTTAGCATCACCATCCCCAATTTCAACGAGGAGCATTTTGATAATATATGCTTCTCCGACAATCGCTTCAAATGCTTGTTTAAAAGTGTGTGCTAATACATAATGTGTTAGCCTGTGTAGGTTCACATCTTCCGTAGCACTTTGAAAAGCTTGTACGCTTGCAGTATCGGTTACAAGCATGCGTAACTGTTCTATGTCCGCAGGATGTCCTATAGCAGAGAGTGCGATTCGGTCATGGACTTCAAATATTTTCTGAGCACCTTTTGTTACTGTTAGAAGGAGGCTGCCATTTTCATAAGGTAGTCCGACAACGGGACTTCCAAGTCTAAGTTGGTCTTCAATGTAATCGCGCCGGTCCTGAATTGCTTCAATCCAACGATACGGCAGATCGCGCATTATGTAGCCTCCAAGTAACATTCTTTTAGGTATACTTCAGTAAGGTTTTCTACACCCTCATGAGTTATCGTTTTGACTGTTGGAAATATTTCGGCTTTTGCGTTGTAACCGCTTGTTGCTGCATCATATTCACTTGCGGTATCAAGCAGTCTTAATATAGTTATGGTTGCTTGTCGTTGATCCATATCTTCTAATCGGGTATCACCCCATCTATCAAGGTAACGCAATACGCCACGTATCCATATAGAACCGGAACCTGTTGTCGCGAAATCCACGTTCTCAAAGTGTGCACCAAGTGCATCGTAGAAGTATATTTTACCCCCATTCTCCGCTTCGTCTGTTTGTGGTGCATACAAAGCAAATATGGGAATAACTGCACCGATACCTTGCATCGCCATGGGTAGATTGTCGCGAATAAGACGTGAAAGTGTCCGGAGTTTTCCTTCAACACTGAGTTCTTGGAGTTGGCTTCGCCGAAAATATTGGAATGAATGCTTTAAGACACGTGCTATCTCATAAGCCATTGCTGGAGCCCCAGAAATAGCAAGAACTGAATGGGCATCAATGGGAAGGACTTTCTCAGCACGGTCATGAACAATGGATGTTCCGGCAGTCGCACGCCGATCTCCAGCGATGATAATTCCGTTTTGGTAACGCATTGCGACAACGGTAGTTGCTTCAGGAATTTCCAGTGTAGTACCGGGGGTTGGTTTCCCATGAGATGGAAACTGAAGTGCATCGCTGATCGGTTTGGGTGCTGCACCAATAAGGTTTTGTTTTCTTTCTATGTCCACCTCAAATGTTTCGCGTGCGACTTCAGCATCATCCATCAAGGTGTCAGCATGCCTTAATAGATTGAGAAAGTCACCTTTATGCTTCATTATTCCCCCGTTCTTTGACGGTATCGTCGAGACTGGTCTTTGTCAACGCGACGCATACGTTTTAACAGTTCTTGGGTATCGGGTCTGTTGACATCGGGACGTTTCGGGGCATCGTTACCGTCACCACCATCACCGGGTTCAACGGGTTTTACTGGTCGTTGTTTGCGTTCAGGGAAAAAGACAAACTTATTACTCATCAGAAATATCTCCTTAATCTGCTATAAATAAACAGTTCTTGTATTATAAACTGGTGTTAACTCAAGCCAAGTTTTTCAACAAGTGTTTGTGGGTTCGGTGATAAGTCAAGTGCTTCATTATATTTTCGTGCAAGTTCTGCGTTTGCAAGAGAGTTCATATTAACTGTTACAGGTTTACCCTGAATATCAAATGTTATACTATCCCATTGAACAGTTTTGATTGAATCTTCAAATTTGTTGAGTGCCTCTCCACGGAAATATGCTCGTGTGTCCAATGGCGGTGTATGTATAGCTGTATTGATTTGTTCGTCTGTTATAACACGTTGCATCTGTAATCCATAAAACAATCCCTCTGCCATGTCAATGTTGTGATATTCTAAATCTATACTCTGCAGCCACGGATCATCCCACTCAATATCTTCGGATTCAACGAATGTCTCCAACAACCACTTTTTTGCCACCCAATCAAGTCTGTCCGTAAGTATCATCGGATCGTTTTCAAGATCATTGAGTGTTGCTTCCCACTCTGTCAAGATCCAATCTGTATCACCATTTAGATGCGAGAGATGTTTTTGTGCAAGTGAAAGATATTCTCGTTGATGGTCAATTGCACTTATCATCTTTCCATCAATTTTCTGTAACATCCATCGATACGTCTGATCGTGTGAAATCACTTTAATTGTATCAATTGGATTAGCAATCGCTATATTTTTTGGAATTAGTCGTTGTTCAATCAAATCAATTACAAGTGCTGTCGTGCCAATCTTCAGTGCAGTAGCGTATTCGGACATGTTTGCATCGCCAACGATACCGTGGAGTCTACGGTATGTAGTGGGATCTGCATGTGGTTCGTCTCGGGTATTAACAATAGGTCGCTTATGCATTGTATCTACACTCGCCTCAACGTGGAAAAAATCGGAACGTTGGGTGAGTTGGAAATGTCCGGGTGTTGCAAGTCCTGCTTCGGTTTCAATGCCTATTTTCCCCGCACCAGCGAAAATTTGTCTTGTTACAAAAAACGGAAGAATACACGCTTTGAGATAATCAAACGGTACTTCTCTTGCCATAAGATAGTTATCGTGGCATCCGTAACTATGTCCGTAAAAGTCTGTGTTGTTTTTGTATAAGATTACACGTTGCTCAAGTTCTTTACTACGTCTTACAGCACATTTATGAAGTATCCTTTCACCTGCTTTGTCATGTGCAACAAGGTCAAATATACTTTGACATTCAGGAGTAGAATATTCTGGATGTGCATGGTCATTGTAAAGACGCGCACCATTGATAAGTATACGATCACTCTTGATTTCTCTGAAGGAACGTCTCGGTTCCTTGGCAAATCGTTCTTTGTCTCGTTTTTCTTCTTCTATTTCATCAGGATGATTATTAAGATGTTTTGCTCGGAATCCGCGTTCATCTCGATATGGATCCTCACCGTCATAATCCCATTGTGGCAAGAACGGGTCACGCCGATAATTCTTTATCAGTTCAATGGATTCCTTGACAGGGTCTATATTTTCAGCGTTTTCAAGTGTGATACCGTATTCGGTTTCAATTCCAAAAAGTCTGGACATTATATGTGTCTTTCAATGATTATCAGAAAGGTGTGATGTATCAAGATGAAGTAAAAATCTAAATCACCGGACTCGGTGATTTACGATGTTCCCTTTTTTCAGGTTGAATAGGTGTGACTTTAACAACGTTCACAGGATCATAATCCAAGAGTTTGAGCCAATCCTCAGTAGCTTCTGTCGGTGGGAAAATATCGTTTTCACCGAATTCAGCATTGAGTGCATCTAACAGGTCATCCGAGGTTATACCAGTATCTGAGTCCGATTCTGCGATTGCCCGTTTCATTGCAGTCTCTTTTGCTCTTTGAACGATAGATTCAATTATTGCCCCACTACAGAGATGACCACGGTAAAGAATGTCACGCCTACCGCTGCGGAGAGCGACTTCAAGGAATCGGTTTTCTGCAGTTTCACGGAACATTTCATCTACCACTTGGGTAATCAAACTGTCAATGACATGCTTATCCGCTGTTTCTCCTGATTCTGTATCAATTGGAAGATCTGGAGTTAGATAGATACCAAATATATCCTTTGCTGCTTCTTTATCTGGACGTATGACTTTGATCTTTCTATCAATCCGTCCTGGACGTAGAATTGCAGGATCAATTAAGTCTGGTCGGTTAGTTGCCAGAATGATAACCACCTCTTGTAATGGCTCAATACCGTCCATTTCTGCACAAAACATAGGCACTAATGTATTAGATATACTGTGAGAGCGCATAGCACGACGGGTGCCTAAAATGGATTCTGCTTCATCTATAAAAACAAACGCGAGTTTTCCCTCAGCACGTTTTTCGCGTGCGGCAAGAAATATTTCTCTAACTTTACGTTCAGACTCTCCGAGCCACATATTTAGTATTTCAGGACCTTTAATGTGAAGGAAAGTACCTTCAATTTCTTCACCAGTTTCTGTTTTGAGCTGTTCGGTTAAGTTGTATGCGGTTGCTTTACCGATAAGTGTTTTGCCACAACCCGGAGGACCGTGAAGAAGAAAACCTTTAGGTACTGTATACTGAAACTTTTCGAAAAGTTCAGGGTGTAGTATCGGCTGTTCAATAGTGTCCTTAATTCGCTGAATTGTGTCGTCAAGACCTCCAACTTTTGACCAAGGTATTGGTGGTACCGCTTCAAGGGCATAGTCGTTACGTTCTTTTGATTCAATACGTTCGATCGCAACCTTTAAACTGCCGTCAAGTCTGACTTCATCACCTGATCTTAACTTCACATCAATTAAATCCGCAGCCCGTTCTATAATAACAGATTGAAGACTCGGCTCAGAACCAACACGTAATCTTCCATCGGGTAAAACATCTGCAATTTTTGCGATTGGACCTGATTCGTTATATCCGAGTTCTCCAACTACAACAAAAGCTTCATTCAACAGGACACTAACACCTTTTTTTAAGTTATCGGTTTCCAGTTGAGGGTCAACACTTGCATAGTATTCGGATCCACCAACACTAATACGTGCGGTATCATCTTCTGGTGTTGCGAGGAGCGTTCCAATTCGGTTTGCTGGTGCAGTAAGTTTATCAATCTGTTCTACCATTTCTTTGTGAATACGCTCTGCTTCGTGTTCAATAGCACGAACTCTTTGACGAAATTCACCTTCGTCGTTAATGATAGAACGTCGTAACTCAATGAGAAAGCGACGTCTACGGTCATCCACAGGCGTTTCTGAGATGATTCGATGGATTAACTGCAAGGAATAACCTGAACCCGTTACTTCTTCAAAATCTTCATCCTCTTCCGGTTCCAATTCTTCCTCGTTATCATAAAATAGTTTATGCTCATCGGCACTAATACCAGCGTTGTTTCGGTTCTTCTTATCGTACATATTGGACGTCTCCTCAGACAGTAAGAGTGACTTTACGATAGAGTTTACCACATTTTAAACTTATTTTGCTATATTTTTTACTTGTTAGCAAATATCTCTATTATATCGCATCTAATAATCGTTTTAACGTGTATATTGCTAAAAGTTTACCTCTTTATTGCAATTGTCATTAGTTTAACATAATTCAATTTTAATATGCAACTTAAAAAATCAGTATAAAAATATACACAGCTTATCGTAATTAATAAAAATACCATATAGAAAGATATTAGTCAAGTTATATAGCAGGGTTATTTATAGTAAACATTGAAATTTAAAGAGACACATTTCTGTAGGAGCGATCTCCGATTCCCGACTATCAGTGAGTTTTGTCGCGATTCGGAGATCGCTCCTACATGGACTTTATATTATTATTTTTAATGTTCACTATAGTTGTGCCGTTCAGCCCCAACGGGCGAAAGGTGTATAGTAAACGTTGCACATACAAAAGTAAGCCCCAGCGGGGCGACAGGTGTATAGTACCTAATGCATAGAATGAACAAGCCCCAGCGGGGCGACAGGTGTCCAACGGACTTGTCAGAATCCCAGAATGCACAGAACCCACAGAAAACACAGAAAATCCCTCTACCTTCTGCGTCTTCTGCGTCCTCTGTGGTTTCTGTGATTCAGACAATCCCTCTTATCCTGCTAATCCCGGGGAATGCCTAAATGGCATTCATACCCGCCGAATACCATACGCGTATTCGGCGTTGATTTGGACAAATGCCATACGCGCATTTGGCGTTGATTTAGGGGAATGCTATATAGCATTCATACCGTTGATTTCTTGATTTGGTAAATCCTGGTTCAGGCAAATACAATCTAATATATCAATAAAATACCAATATATATCCAATAAAACATTTCACTTTTATTTGACATCCACAAAAAGACACTATATAATTAACGTATGTTAGAATATAGGATTATATCTGTGACACGAGTTAAGATTAGGTTAGAAGGAGGTAGGTATATACACAAATTCGCCAAGTGTGTAGTGAATGGTTTCTGTGCCTAAGGGACTGTATATGGGTTTTCTAAGTTTCATATCTTACGAATTATGAAGGTAGGTCAAGATAAGAAAAAGACCAAAAAGGAGCTCCAAAAAAAAAGCGAAATTCGCGTCACATTCCTTGTCCTGACTGGATGCAAAACGTCACAGTGACGTGCAAAACGTCACAATTTATAGCACATACGGATAAACAATATAACGGTAAATTAACGGATATAGGTTTCGCTTCTCTCTACCCGACCGACAAGAGATTATATTGAATTGTGAAAAATATATCCGAAAAATCCGAAAACTAAATAACCCTGAGAACTCCTCAATTAATTTTGACAACCCGTTCATTTTATAGTATAATAAACTATGTAATGTGTATTTATAATATTTGAAAATTTCAATAATTGTCGTAAAGGTCATGAATTATGGTATTGAAAACAAAGACTTACTTTCCTAAATCCGATAAAGAAATAAAATGGTACGTTGTAGATGCAGAAGGGCAAGTACTCGGACGATTAGCATCCCAAATTGCACAAGTTCTGAGAGGGAAACATGACCCTGGTTTTACACCACACGCGGATTTAGGATATCGTGTTGCTGTGATAAATTCAGAGAAGGTCGTGGTCACTGGCAATAAGGCTGAACAGAAAATATACTTCCGTCATAGTGGTTATCCTGGTGGTGATAGATATCGCACCTACAATGAACAGATGGAACGCAACCCTGAGTATATAATAACATCCGCAGTAAAAGGGATGATTCCGAAAAATAGTCTCGGTGCCAAGTTAATGAAGGGTTTGAAGGTTTACACAGGTCCGAACCATCCGCACCAGGCACAGGATCCGGAAGTATTAACATTTTAATTTGTTGAGGAGTATATGGCTATAGAACAGTATTGGGGAACAGGTAGGCGTAAAACCTCTGTTGCGCGTGTTCGTATTATTCCTGGTGGTGAAGGTAGTATTACAGTGAATAAGAAACCACTTGAGGAGTATTTTGATCGTTCTGACCACGTTCAGGTAGCGCGACGGCCTATGGAACACGTTGAGCGACTCGGTGAATTTGCAGTCCACGTGAATGTACGCGGTGGAGGTAACACAGGTCAAGCTGGTGCTATTTCTCACGGGCTTGCACGGGCACTCGTAAAGGCGGATGAATCGTTGAAGCCTACATTGAAAAAGGGTGGATTTTTAACCCGTGATCCACGGATGGTTGAACGTAAAAAGTATGGACAGAAAGGTGCACGTGCACGTTTCCAATTTTCAAAACGTTAATCTTTTCATATTTCCAGTTCAGTTAACAGTACAAGAAAGTATTTCGTCATAAAGAGGAATGTATGTCAAACATTGTCATCTTAGGTGCTCAATGGGGTGATGAGAGTAAAGGGAAACTTACGGATGTGTTCGCAGGACATGCCGATGTCGTTGCACGTTATCAAGGCGGTGACAACGCTGGACATACTATCGTTCTGGGCGAAAAGACATTTATACTTCATCTAATTCCATCTGGTATTCTTAGATCAAACACCGTTAATGTTATCGGTAATGGTGTCGTGATAAATTTAGAGACACTTTTCCGGGAAATTGATGGTCTGCAGTCAAAAGGTATTGAAGTAAGCAGTGAAAATCTCAAGATAAGTGACCGCGCACATCTCATTATGCCTTACCACAAGGTCGTTGAGCAGTGGGAACAGATGGGAAGTGCTACGAAAATTGGCACAACCTCACGCGGTATCGGTCCAACCTATTCTGATAAGATGAATCGCCACGCAGGAATCCGAGTAGGAGATCTGCTGGAGTTTGACCACTTCCAGAAAAAACTTGATTATAACCTTGAGACCAAAGCAGACGCACTACAGATGGGTGGTGTTACCCGTCATGATTTGCTTGAAACCTTCTATAAATATGCAGAACGGATTGCACCTTATGTGACAGATACGGTTGCGTATATGCATGAGGCAATTACAGCAGAAAAACGTATTTTATTTGAAGGTGCACAAGGGACTATGCTTGACATAGATTTTGGCACTTACCCTTATGTCACTTCGTCTAACTGCACAGCAGGTGCTGTATGTACAGGTCTCGGTATCGGTCCAAAGGTTATCAAAAACGTATTGGGTGTATCAAAAGCCTATGTTACGCGCGTCGGGGGTGGTCCATTTCCAACTGAAATGCCGCCTGATCTGGATGAAGAAATACGGAATATTGGTAAGGAATACGGTGCAACAACACAGAGACCACGACGCTGTGGATGGCTTGATCTTGTAGCACTCAGATACGCTTCTCAAATTAACGGACTAACCTCAATTGCACTTACAAAACTTGATGTGTTTGACACACTTAATGACATACAGGTTTGTGTGGCATATCGCTCAAATGGTAAAGAGACCACTTCATTCCCAAGTAGCCTAAAAGCATTGGAAGAATGTAAGCCAGTTTATGAGACCTTGCCCGGATGGCAACAACCATTAACAGAAGCACGTTCAGCAGATGATATTCCGAAGGCTACTAAAGATTACATTCAGTTTGTTGCTGACTACCTCAATGTTCCAATTCCAATTATCTCTGTAGGACCAGACAGAAATCAGATTGTGCAATTGGGTGATCCTCTCTGGTAGTTTGATACCACTCCCGCCGGATATGTAATTTACAATTATTTTTTCACTTTAACTTGACATTTTCCTAAAAACGTTGTATCATAATATTTTGTGAATTTGAGCCGTTAGCTCAGCAGGTAGAGCATCTGACTTTTAATCAGGTGGTCACAGGTTCGATTCCTGTACGGCTCACTTATTATTATGCCCCCGTCGTCTAGCCTGGCCAAGGACACCGCCCTTTCACGGCGGCGACACGAGTTCAAATCTCGTCGGGGGTATTACACAAAAGAGACCTAACCTATTACTGATAGGTTAGGTCTCTTTGTTTATATAATCAAGTCTATTTAGTTGGTATAAATAGGTGTTAATCTGCTGCCTCAGCGAGTTCAAGCAACACTGGTGATTCAACGCGGATAGCGTCTTTAATGCAAACTTCTTCACACAGTAGACAACCGACACAATCCTTAGGTTTTACGAGTTCACAGATACCGAAGAAGCTATCTGCGTGTTTATTTGTGTTCGGGTCGATTATTTCAAGACATTCCCACGGACAAATTTGCACACAGAAATCGCACCCAGAACATAGTTCTTCGTAGATGACGGCTATGGGTCGATGTGAGGGACGAGGTATAAACTTGCATACATTGCCAAATTGGTCACGAATTGCTTCCACAGGACATACCATGCCGCAAGCACTACAGTCGATACAAATATTTGGATCAATGATGTGGAGTTTGTTGCGATCCCCGGTAATTGCTTCAACCGGACAATTGTCTAAACACTGTATACATCCGATACATTCTTCGGTTATATAATATGCCATTTCTGTGATTCCTCCTATCTGTTAATTTAGCACAATCCAAGATGTGTAACCACACACTTTTCTAAACTTGCTGCCCATGCTTCCTGTGAATGCACTTTGCCAGAACGTGCCTCAATGACTTTACCATCAATATCAATCAGGATAAAGGCAGGAAGATTACTTCTTCCTGAACGCTGTGTGAATCCGAACTGTTCACTCAGTGCAGCTTGTTCTCCATCAGGAGATGCATAGATATAGTGTCCTTTATGGCTTTTACTGTGAACAAAGTTGCGTAATGCTTTGGCATCCCAACTGCTAATATTGAAACCAATTACCTCAAACCCGTTTTTGTGATATTTCTCGTATAGTGTGTCAATATCCGTAAGTTCTTGTTCTTGGTCAATGTAACCGAAATGGAGTAAGACAATTTTCCCTCGTAATGTAGTGGTTGATATTGAATTTCCATCTACATCAACCGCAGTAAAATCTGGAATCACATTTCCTATGCGTGCGGTCTCTGTCCACTTCACAAGTTGACCAAGTTGTTCTTCTCTTGTTTCAACAGAGAGAATCGTTCCATCCCTGTCAATGAGCCACTGTGAAGGAATACTGTTAATACCGAAAAACTGGGCAAGTTTGTTTTTCCAACCTTTTCCATCAAAAATCTGTATCCACGGAATTTCATGCTCCTCAATATATTCCCGTAGTTCCGCTTCGCTTTCATCCAGACTCACACCGATTACGTCAAAGCCTTTGTCGTGATATTCTTTGTATACCTCTTTAATATACGGAATTTCTGGAGCACAGAAGGGACACCATTTTGCACTGAAATCGAGAAGTACCAATTTACCTCGGTAGTCTGAAAACGATATCGGTGTTCCATCAAGAGTAACCGCGGAAAAACCGGGGAATTGTCTTCCCACCCATGCTTTCTGATTCCACCGAACTTTTAATTTATCTTCATGACCTGCCCACGGATATTTTTCTGCTAATTCGGTTTCACCTAATGTTTCATAAATATCACCGAGTCCACGTAAAGCGTACCAGTCATTCGGTTCATTATCAAGTTTCTGCTGAAATGCATGTTGCATTTGATTAATCAAGGGTTTGCACTTTGCAAGCAGTTCGGCGTTTCCTTCGGGACTTTTCATCAAACTCCGATAGATATAGCAAGGTGTTTTGCCTTCCTCTTTGTATAGATGTGTCAACCAGTGATACAATCCGGATTGGTCATGTTGTTTTGCCGCTTCAAATAACCTTTCAAGTGTGGTGAGTGTCAGCTTAAACAAGGGATCGTTTCTGCCATAACGACTAATAGCAAAAAAACATATTTCTGTATCGTTTGGGGCTAAGGCAACTGCCTGTTCAATGTATAAATAGTCGCCATCGTTTTCTCCATAAAAAATGTTTTTATCATTCCAAACAATGATAGCTAATATCTTCGCTGCTGCACCGTTGTCAGGCTGAGTTTTGAGCACATCTTCAGCGAAAAGACGGAGTTCAAAACGCATGGATTCTGGAAAACGAGAAACGTACTTAGGGAGTTGAGAAGGGAGCAAAGTTAATCCTTCCGAAACACCTATTTCAATCTTTGTTTTGAGAGCTTCTACAAGTTTCGCTTGTACCTGGGGCGTGAGTTCCCATGAATCTGTTGAGAGTCCACGGTTTTCAAGAGAGTCAAGATAAACCTCCCAAAAATCAGAATCTTTGGTCGTTTTCTGAAGCAAAAGTTCCAACGTTTCGGTTTTTTGTATTACTACTTTTGGGAACGCTGTCTTTTCCAGAGGTGCTAAAGCACGTATCCGTGGCGCAAGTGATACATCGCAACGGTGTAGTCTAAGGTCTTTATAGATGTCATAAAGTGTTATCTCAATATCCCAATAGCAAAACTGTACTTCTTGATATAGTGGCGTATCGTCTTGCTGCTTTTCCCATTCAAACAAGTTTTCCAGCGCAGTGATGGCAATTTCCTGCCTTTCGTCACCACCGCCAGTTGTGCGTGTGTAACAGTGAAGTAGATGTAAAATTAGTGCAAGGTCTTTCGGTGCCAGGACCATTGCTTTTTCCACAAGAGACTCGTATTCCGAATAGTCCATCTGGTGTGCTACGATAACTAAAACGATAACTGCTGCGCCGTTGTCAGGATTTTTCTCAAGTACACTGTTGGCTAACACTTGTAGTTTGGATAACATCTCTGTCGGAATGCGCGGAATGTAATCGTATAGGTTGGGTGGAAGTGCTGTCTGTCCATCAGAAACGCCAAGTTCGAATTTAGTTTTGAAGTAAGCAAGAAGTTTTTCCTGAACATCTATATCCATCTCCAATTCCTCATTTCCTCTCAACTGTCCACGGTTTTTAAGTGAATGTAGATACGTATACCAATAATCAGTTGAATCGTATTTGTCCATCTTAATTCTCCATTAATTTGTTATCAGATAGAGTCCAGATAGATGTAAAAACTATGGTTAATTGTGGTATTTTATGAGAATTCTAAAGATGTTTAGAAACAAGTTCTTCAAGTTTTGCCCACCATTCACCTGGGGAATGTACCTTTTCGTAACGAGACATAAGAATCTTTCCATTCTTATCAATCAAAAGCATAGTCGGTTTCAACCGGGCAAAAGTGATACCAAATTGGCGCGCCAGCGGTCCTTTCCAGTCATCACCATCATAAATGAATTGTCCTGAAAATTTATTTTCACGTACTTTGGCACGTAGTTCATCTTCGCTTGAATTGACAAATATGCTTATACCAAAAACATCAAAACCCTTGGGATGATATTTTGCGTATATTGGATTTAATCGCTCTGCTATTTGTTCGGGGAAACCCAAATAAAGTAAGACAACTTTCCCTCTAAATGTGGAAGGTGAAACAGTATTTCCATCTATATCAACAGCTGAGAATTCTGGGATTATGTTCCCAACTCGTGATGATTCTATCCAATTGATCTGTTGTACCAATCTCTCTTCCCTGGTATTAACAGAAAGGATCCTCCCATTTCGATCAATGAGCCAATGCGATGGTACACTGTTGACTCCAAAATACTGGGCAAGTTCACTTTTCCAAACTTTTCCATCAAAAATCTGTATCCACGGAATATCATATTCCTCAATATATTCTCGAAGTTCCGCTTCGCTTTTATCTAAACTAATGCCGATGACTTCAAATCCGTTATTGTGATGTTCATCATAAGCCTGTTTGATATGGGGAATCTCTGGTTTACAGAATCCACACCACTTAGCACAGAAATTAAGTAATACCAATTTGCCACGGTAGTCAGAGAAAGATATTGATTTGCCATCAAGTGTGGTCGCTGTAAAATTGGGAAGTTGTCTTCCAACCCATGCTTTTTGTTTCCATTTAAATTCTGGATGTGGTTCCCATGGATATTTTTCTGCCAATTCGGTTTCACCTAATGTTTCATATATATCACCAAGTCCGCGTAATGCATACCAATCGTCAGGATGTTCTTCAAGTCGTTTCTGAAAGGCTTGTTCAGCCTGATTAATCAGGGGTATACACCTTTCAATCAGTTCGGTGTTCCCTTCTGGATGTTGCATTAGAGTTCGATAGATTTGGCACGGTGTACTACCCATATCTTTATACAGTCTTACAATACAATCATACAATGCTGAACTACCTTCCTGCTGCGTCCTTGCAAATAACATTTCTGGAATACGAATAGTCCGTTCAAAAAGCGAGAAATCCTGTTCAGCAAAGGGATTATCATACTGTTTATACGCTAAAAAGCATATCTCTGTGTCGTTAGGTAACAATTCTATTGCTTGATTAAGGTAGGGGAATTCTTTTTCATCCACAATAATTGCTAATAATTTCGCTGCTGCCCCATTGTTCGGATGTTTTTCAAGGATATCTTCGGCAAATTCTCGAAGTTCAATACGCATGATTCTTGGAAATCTTGAAATATACTTCTTTAGTTCGGATGGCAACGTCGTCTTTCCATCAACAACACCCATTTCAATCCTCATTTTGAAATACTTCAGAAGTTGTTCCTGTATTGTAGGTGTGAGTTTCCAATTACGACTTGACAATTCTTTGTCATCAAGCGAATTGAGATAGGTCTCCCAGAAATCAATCTTATCGGATGTTGGATCACCGAAATCTTGTTGTTCGTCCGGTTCTTTCAGTAATTCTTTATTGAATGCTGCATGTTCCTGACGGAACAGATATAAACACCTTTCAATCCGAGTTTTACACTTTTCAATTTGGTCACTACGTTCCTTTTGGAGTGTTGGATCTTCAGGTTCTTCCTTGAGATCCAAAAGTTTTTTCTTTGCTCTTCCATAAGGTGTACCGGGACTTCTGCCAATGTCATTATAAGCAGACTTTACATCTTGATAACGATCAGTTTCACCTTCATTCTTTGCCCATTCATATAGGTTTTCAAGCACGTTGAGGAATGTTTCCAACCCATCAAATTTTCCACTCAAAGAACCGTTACGGTGGAATTCATCAATGATAATTAAATTCACGACAGGATCATTCGGTGCTAATCTCCGCATGTTTTCTCTGTACGTCAAGTATTCAGGATCCCTCTCCCAACCTGCTACGATTGTTAATATTATCATTGCCGCAGCATTGTCTGGATCTGTTTCAAGAAAACCTTCAGCTAATGCTCTTAGTTTTGTAAGAATCTCCTTTGGAAACCGCCAAAAATAATCATACATTCTGGGTGGAAGCGTAGTCACATCATCAATAACACCCTCCTCGATCTTTTCTTTGAGGTATGCAAGGAGTTTTTCCTGAATCTCCTCCTCCATCTCCATTTCACCTATTCCTAAGGAGAATCCTTTGTTTGGAAATGAGTTGATAAAGGTATACCAATAATCTGTGGAATCGTATTTTTCGGACATAATTATTCTCCGATTTTATGTTTGATCCGTGTATGTTAAAGCATGTTTCCTTTTTCATCAATATAGACTACTTCCCATCCTTCAGGTTCTATGCCTTCATTCTGTAGTTTGGTTTGTTGTTCTTCAGAAAGTTTAGGTTCGGAGTTTTGAGTCTTACTTGACTTGATCTCGTAGCCAGATTCAGTTTTGCAAACATACATTCTCCCAGCGACAGAGGGCAGTGCATTTTCTCCAATCACAGACCAGTTTTCTACATCTGGATTGTTACACCTTGCTTCTTGGATAAGTTGATACTGTTGAATTTCCTTATCAATATATGCAGATTGATCAAATTCCTCCGAACCCTCGGGACAAAGGTAGAGTTGAGAAAACAAACACTGTCGGATGTTAAGATATTCTTCATAGTCCTCGTAAACTTCTATCGTTACACCTTTGTCAAGTAGCATCTGAATCCATTCGTTGCGTGGAAATTTAGCGTCTATATCACCTAAAGTATACTCAAGGATACGTCTTTTACCTGTGGATTTGTCGGTCTTAAAGGCAAAATATTCTGGTTTTGAGAAATCTGATCTATCAAAATATTCACGTATAGTAATACTTTGTTCAACGAACATCTGTTGAGTTAATTCGACCCGCGGATCTTTGGTATTTTCATCTACCTCTCTAATCTGAATGGAGGACGCTGGTTTCCTATTTGGTTTCTGTGAATTGTATTCATTATCATACGCTTCCATTAGTGATTCAACAGTTTGACGAGAAAGGTCTTTCATAGTTTTTTCTCCTTTGTCTTTATAAATAATAGTCAAATTGGATCATGACAGACTATTGTTGTCTGAACCAAATAACCTTATTATCTTCATATAGTTTGTTCTACAAATTTAGTATTGGTCTACACGATTGATTTTCAAGTCATCAAAGGCTTGTCCATCTTGGTCTGTGATTCGCAAGATAAATGCCCATCCACCTTCCTCCTCACATACCTTAACGAGAATACTGTTAATGCCTTTCTTTAACTTTACTGGAAACATATATCTATCAAATTCTACTTTAAAGGATTTTGTATGCGTGAATACCTCTTTTCCATTCAGCCATACCTTACCTTGATCGTCACTATCGAATCGGAATTGGACATCTCTATCATCAGGAGAGACAACGGTTGCAAAAGCATAGCCTACAGACCAATCAGTATTTTCCCAAAATCTTACTATACCATCCAGTAGATCATCTGGACATTTCTGCCAACTCACCTTACCATCAAGTCCATCAAATTTTGCATCTATGTCAATCTGTGTCAGGTCTTCAGGAATGTAGGCAGTATCAAAACCGATTCCCCCCGCATTGTCAAATGGTCCGAGTACCATCCATGCATCTTCAGTAACAAATCCTGTGTTATTAATAAGTTCATCTGCCTCTTCAATCAGGTCGTATTTACGATAGAATGCAGCCATAGCGAAGTTAGCATTTACCTTTATGTTCGATTGCTTCGGAGTAAGGTTTCTTGTTATTTTGTCAATATTTTGTAAATGCTCAACTGCCTTGTCAATGATTTCATTCTCAAAATAATATTCTGCAATGATGAGATTAGCATCTATTTGTAAGGTTGGTCTTTCTTTAGGTATTTCTGCAATTATGTAATGGATTTTCTGAAGGTGCTGACCTGAAATATCAGGCATTCCACACTCGTTATAGAATTCGGTCCACATCAAGTGGGCATTCAATTGGATGCTCGGACTATCTGGAAAAGAGTCAATTAATTTTTTCATCATTTCAATGAAACCATCTTTGTCTTGAACATTTTTACCAATATTACCAATATTCGAGAACAAATTACGTTGGAAACTTGGTGATGTTGTGACGTTCTGATCCCCTCTATAATCTGCAGCTGATATGTTCTTCATAAATTCTTGATATGCCTCATCATACCATTCGTTTGCCAGATATATCTCTCCTTTTGTCAAGATACGATCTGAAGTTTTGGGTTTTTGTGGTGAATGTTCCTGGAATTGTAACACGGTTTCATTAGTTTGTTCTTCAGAGGTAAAGTTAACCTCATCCGGATCTTTTATTTCCTCTGCTCGTGCATTCGCAATGATTTTCTCCCAATCCCAAAATAGAATGGTTCCACCACCAATACTGATGAGAGTTTTGTTATCATGAGAAAAAGATAAATCCCTAACGGATACCGTATGTCCATCAAGTGTAGTGAGTAAGTCTCCAGTTGGAACGTCCCATAATTCAATGTTCCCACCATAGAAACAGACAATTAGTATTGTATCATCCGGAGAAAAAATAAATGTGTGGGAAGATCCTAAGCTATCAAATGTTTTTTCTTTAAAATGTGGTTGATTCGCTCTTCCTATCATTCTGATCCGTTTCGTAGTTCCCACAGCAATAAGAGAACCGTCTGAAGAGAAGGCAAAGTTCTGGATAGTTTCTTTGTGCCTATTTCCTATTGGAGGTATATCCTCAAAGAAAGAACTTAACTCCATGCCAGTTTCCACATCCCAGAGTTGAACATATCCACCCCTTGTACCGCTGATAATTCTCTCTCCATCTTGGGAAAATGCCAATTTACTGATACGAGGTTGATATTCTTCTGAATCGTCATCAAGATCAAAGGAAATAATTTCACGTTTTTCACCTGTTTCAATATTCAACATGCGTATTTTATTACCGTTACCACTTGCCACCGTTTTTCCATCAGGTGAAAATTTACTAAGAGTTGAACTGGGAAATGTCACCAAATCGTGTCCCGTGTTAACATCAGTCAAACGTAGTAGCCTCCCATTGAAGTTCGGTTTGGAGGGATCACTTTGTCTACCGTGATTACCAAGTTTTGTCCCATCAGGGGATAACTCAAAGACCCTATACCATCCCCTAAAATAAGGTTCTTCAAGCATGGCTTTTGTTATGGAAGTTGTTTTATGTGATTTCTCTAAATCCCAAACAGAGATAATACCGTTGTCTGATACACTCACCAGTTTGGAACTATCTTTTATCATAGATGCTGTTCTTATCCACATGTGTCCTGCGATTTGTGTTTTTAATGCTTTACGTAATTTGGTATGCCAGAATCGGACAGTTCCATCAGAACTTCCACATGCAAGCATGTTGCCATCTGGTGAAAAAGTTAATTCAAATACAGTACTAAGTTGTCCAGTTAAAGTAACGATCAATTCCCCTGTGGTAGTATTCCACAGTTTTACTGTAGAATCGTCACTTCCACATGCAAGCACTGTGCCATCTGGAGAAAATGCTAATGTAAATGGTTGTCCATTTCTTTCATTTTTCATTGGATTATTTACTATCGTTTTTCCATTTTCTCTTGCTACCTTCCACGACTTACCTTCTATAGGTTTTTGGAATACGATCAATTCCTCACCTGTAGATGTATCCCATAATTGTACCGTAGTATCTAAATTCCCAGTGGCAAGTTTTTTACCATCAGGAGAGAATTTCAACGCTGATGCATGGTTAGTTTCTGTGAGGTAATCCGGTAAACGTACTTTTTTTCCAAATTTTCTGAGCGTTGATATCTTCTGACCTGTCGTTGTATCCCACAACTCAATACTTCCCTCATCACTTCCGATAGCGATTCTGTCTTCTGTAAGTGCGTATTTTTCAAGATGTAGGTAACCTGGTCTTTCATCCATATTTGTCGTAGATGTCTCTCCTGTTTCAACATCTATCCTATATATCGTCTGTCTTGACAAACTCAAAAACACAAGTGTTTTACTATCATTTGAAAACCGCATTACTCTTGCTGCAGGTAATTCATCATTTATTGAAACTTCACTTCCTTTTGTTACATCCCACAACACAACTCCTATTTCAAGAGGAGTACCACCGAAACTCGATGTTGGATCTCCACCTGCCGATGCGATATAACGACCATCAGGTGAATACACAACTGAACGATGCAAATTGGGGGTTAGTGAGATCACTTCTCCTGTTTGGACATCGTAGTGCCACACACCGATACGACTACCCACTGCAAGCTGCATTCCATCTGGAGAAAATTGAATGGTATCCATACCACCCTTACCTAAACGCATTTTCGCTTCTTTTGGCAGATTCCATTGCGGATAATTCTCTATATTATTTTTCATTCCTGCTTCTCCAGATAGTAGTTGTACATCATCAGGTTGTTGTTTTGAAACTGGATTTCGATGTGATGATTTTATACTACCAATTAGTTTACGCGTGTCCGCCTCAAATACAACGTGTTCCACAACTGGAGCTTCAACTAATTCAACTGGTACATCTGAGTTGGCATCTAAACTATAAGGTTGCTGAAAAAGTGCTAAATTGCTATTGTTTCCAATACCCAACATGATTAGTACTAAAACAAATGTTGAAGCAGCTGCTAACCATGGAACAAAAGGTTTTCCTGTTGATGGCGTAATGGGTTTTGTATTAACAATTTCCTGCATGATGTTTTCTGTGAGAGATGGGGAGATATTGTAATGTTCCAACGCCTCTCTAATCATCGGTTCTTGTTTCTTTAGTCGTTGCTGTGCTCTGTGAAGTCTGCTTTTCACCGTATTTGCAGATACTCCTAAGAATTCACCGATTTCTACACATGTCATTTCTCCGAAGTAATGCAAAGTCATAACAGTGCGTTCACTCTCTTGCAACTTCGCAAGCAATTTTTTCACAACATACTGTTGCTCTTCTACCGCAGTACGTTTTTTCTCTTCAACAACATATTCAGAATACAAAGTTATTTCTATTGGCTCACTGTCTGATTCTTCCAGATGTTCATAGGATTCTGTCCACACACGTTTTTTGCGCAACCAAGCAAAACAACAACGTCTGGCAATTACAGACAACCAACCAGCAAAACGTTGTGGTTCCTTCAGTTTTTTCAATTCCTTATATGCTAATAGGAAGGAGTCTTGAGTGATTTCTTCAGCGATATGAAAATCACCGACAATTCGCCATGCAAGTGCGTGAACGTGCTTCTGGTACTTTGTCACTAATACTGAAAATGCGTCATCATCACCAGTAAGGACCCGTTTGATGAGTTCAGAATCGTTGTGTTTCATCTGTCACCTCTTGGAATTGTTGGTATTTACTGCTCTTTAAATCCTGTGACGCGTTTTATTGATGAGTCGGTTGCATAAAAATACATAAATTAGAGGATGATTAAGAATATATTTACAGATAAATCACTTTTTTACAGAGATTCTGTTACAAACTACTATTGTTTATTTTATTTAATGAATGGTTAAAAGATTCAGAGGCTTTATTGTCAATGAAGATTATTCAATAATTCTAAAACTAGAATAAATATGCTCTATGGTTGAGGTAATTTGGTATTCTTGTTCTGAAAAACGACTCAAAATTTGGGATATGCTTCTTAAGAATCGGGATGTGTTGAAGTTAGAATTTGAATATATGTTGTTTTTTTTAATAAAGATTGGAGGGGTGGTTTTTTGTGAATCGGACACATTATAGAAAACTATTATTATTACAAATATTGCAGCATAAACTTTTAGTTCTCGTATAATAAACAAGCTAAAAGTTTATGTTACAATATAGATAGGTTGGAGTTACTACTCAAAGTATGCTGCATTGATTTCTATGAAATGTTCCCATTCTTCCGGTACATCTTCTTCCATGAAGATAGCTTCAACGGGACATTCCGGTTCGCATACACCACAATCAATGCATTCTTCTGGATCAATGTAGAGCATTTCTACCTCTTCAAATTCATCCTCTGCATCAGTTGGATGTGGGTGAATGCAATCCACCGGACACACATCAACACAAGAAGAGTCTTTTTCGTCTATGCATGGTTCACATATAACATACGTCATTATAAATCTCCTTTCTATTTAAGTAGAACGTACAAGTTGTTAATTTAAACACCAATATTTTGTTTGTTGAAATAATCAGCGTTTATTTGGATGTAATGCTCCCATTTTTTGGGAACATCTTCTTCAAAATATATAGCCTCCACAGGACACTCCGGCTCACACACTCCACATTCAATGCATGTTTCTGGATCAAGGAAAAGTTGATTTACACCTTCATAGTCTTTTGCGTCATACTCAGGATATGGTTGTATGGAATCACATGGACAGACATCAACGCATGCACTATTCTTTTCATCAACACAGGGTTCACATATTACGTAAGTCAATGCTTTGTCTCCTTATATTATATACATATTTGCTAAATTGTCAATAAATGTTTATTGTTGAAAATAATCTGCGTTGATTTCTATGAAATGTTCCCATTCTTCTGGGACATCTATATCTGCGTAGATTGCCTCAACGGGACATTCATCTATGCAGATTGCACAATCTATACATTCTTCTGGGTCGATGTAAAGTTGATTGACTTCTTCAAATTCTTCTGGATCTTCGTCTTGCATTGGGTATATACATTCAACGGGGCAAACAATTGTGCACGCGTTATCTTTTACGTCAATGCACGGTTCGCATATTACATAAGTCATTTTTCAATCTTCCTATATGTGCTTTAATCTGATTAACTTCTCATTTTCTCATTATAAATTGTAAGTTTTAGTACGTCCAACAATTCTACATTGTTATCTCAAAGCACTGGTAAGGCAGGATTTAATTGAGCAGAATACCAGTGAATTTCTTTGTTTTGCACGTCGTTTGAATAAGTATAACCGCCTTGGACATAGCGGATACCAACCATAATCTCTAAACGAAAAGCTATCTCCTTTATCTCAGCTATATCTATTTCATCGTCTTGATTTTTCTCCAAATCGAAGCCATGTGGGAGTAATTTAACTTGTAAACCATGTTCTTCTAATGATGATGCAAGGTGTTGCATTAGAATTTCGGCATCTGAATACTGCAGTTCAGGACTGTTTTCCTTTTTTTCTAAATTAAATCCGCAATGTCGCACTGCAACATCTAAGTCTTCTTTTTTTATTAATGCTTGAAGTTGGGTCATATCTTCATCATGATAGAAGATTCCATCTTTAGCAATTACTTCCAATTTATAACCACGATTAACAACCTCTACCGGTAATGAACGTTCAGCGATTAAGGATTCCAGAATTTCCTTAACTTCTGGTGTGCGATGTGTCTCTAATGCGAGACTGGAAATGCACTTCTCCATAACAGGAATCGTTCTTCCAACAGAAATAGAATGGCTTCTACCACATCCGTTCATCCATTGTTTTATTACCTTATCCATACCTTCTTGTGTTTCTCTAAATGCGTTATCACTTACCAACTGCGGTCCCCTATTTGAGGAGTATATTGGTAGATTGAGTTTAGCGATTAATTTATCAAGTAGTTCATTGACTTCATTCGGGGTCATTGTTCATCCTCCTACCGATACTAAGTTTGTTTATCTTTCTGAAAGTTACCGTCGTGGAAAACGCCACAGAGAGATGCAGATACTTGCACTTTTTAAGGCAGAATCCCTTTCTTCTGCATCAGAATGTAAGTAATTGTATGAATTTAGTACATAGTTTATACCAAGAGTGTCATCTATCTTTTTTGCAATTGATTTAACTTGTGAGATAAGCATGTCTTCTTCCGAAATCTTTTCTAAACTAATACCTCTATGAAACAATTTTGCCTTTACGCGTTTCTCCTTAAGAATCTTCTCAAACCGTTTTACTACACCTTTAAGTTGTAGTGACTGTAACCTATCTTTAGACTTATTCTCTAAACTAAATCCACCGTGAAGTACTTTTACTGGGTAATTTGTTGTATCATCCTCTGCTAATGTAATTAATCGAAAACCTTGATTAGTAAAACAGAACGGAAAATTCTCTTCAGTAATGATAGTTTTAAGAAGTACTTCAACGTCTAAAGATTCCAATAATTCAATCGCAGCAGAGTCAGAATCGGTTTTGCTATAGAATTCCATAATTTCAGTTCTACCAGGATGGCGCGTGTATATTTTACCTTCTGTGTTCCACTGATGAATAACATCTTTGATGCGTGATTCCATTGTGGAATCCAATGAACGAAAGTCTTGTGAAGGTGCTATATCAATAAGATCAATTGGAAGACCTTCCTCTGAAATTAAGGATTTTAGCAATTCCTTGACATCATTCGGTGTCATGTGTTCCTCCTTTGTAAAGTAAGAATGCAAATCGGTTGAAAAGGTTACATATAAAATATCTTGTTTATTTAATCTGTTTTGTATCCTCTTGTTTTCCAAATATGTTGTCAAATTCTCCGGGATATTCAGTCTTCATCCATGCGACAACCTTTTTCTTAGCACGATGCAAGCGAACTTTCGTCGCTGACAAAGTAATATCCAATTTTTTAGCAATTTCTTCCAGTTTTATTTTAGGATTTACAAGTTTCAATTCGAATACTTCCTGTTCGGAGATAGGTAGCCGTTGCGCCAGTCCATAAACTATCTCCATCTGTTCTTTGGCAATGATTCGATAAATAGGAGAACGATGTTCAAGGTCTACCAGATATGCTTCAGGATTCCCTTCAAGTGATCCAATTTCAAGTTTTCTATTCTCCTTACGGAAGTGTGCCGCAATGAGTTGATGGGCGATTTTATACAACCAACTGGAAAAACTTTTGGGATTACGCAGTGTGCTGAGATTTTGATGCACTTTGATAAATGTCTCTTGTACAAGGTCTTGCGCGGTTTCCCAATTCCCTACCCGTCGATAGAAGAAACTGAGAAGTGGTCCTTCATAACGGTGATAGAGGATTTCAAATGTGTTGTCATCACTAACGTCTATATTTTGATGTTCTAATTCTTCGTCGTGCCACTCTTCCATATCACTCCAACCTCTATTCCTATCAGACCTGTATTGACAATCTGTAAATATAAAGCATATATTAATTGATACACTTGATAATGTAAAGTTGATATACTGATATAATGTAAGAATGCAATACAGACAAAAAGGTTACATACATATATGGAGAAACGATTTCATGGTAAGACGATTTGCAATCATAAACAGTGTTATTGCTTTATTCGTGTGTTTTATTGCATGCGGTGATGATCTGAAAAAGTTAGATGATCCCGAACCGCATGGGCATACAGTCCCTACTGAAGTATTCTCAGCAATAAATATCGTTATGAATAAGTGGCAAGAAGGATATGAAAATGAAGATGTTGAAACTTATATGGGAGTCTTCTGGTCTCAAGGATTCCGTTATGTAGGAGATATGGGAACGGAAGGGGATAAAACTGATGATCTGGAATTTGATGATATAAGAGAAGAACAGGATGCAGCTACGCGGGTTTTTAATCAATTTCAAGATATTACTATGGTTCTTTCAACACCCCCTGAAATATATCTTGATATGAACCTTACTCGTGCCGAAGTTCGAAATCATTACCGTATTCAAGGTTCCGTACCAGTGGGTGAATCATTCCAAAATGAATACACGGGTTGGTTCGCTGAGGGTGATAACATGTTTATTTTTGAAAAACGAGATGATGAATGGCGTATTGTAGAATGGTATGACGAGGCTTACAATGTGCAGGAGATTCAGATTGAGAATGATGAATTACTTCCGATAATCTGGTCAACATTAAAACAAACCCGATGAATTATTTTAGGATGGTGTTTAATTGTTTTTCAAACAACGCAACAGAAAGCGGTTTATTTCATAATCTTCTGACATTCTGTAGGAGCGACCTCCTAGTCGCGATATAACACATTCATCGCGACCAGGAGGTCGCTCCTACAGAAGAATATTTTTCATCATTCCCCTCTTCCTTCAGTGTCCTTCAGCGTCCTCTGTGCCTTCAGCGATTCTGATAATACCGCAATTCTGACATTCCCCTCTTCCTTCAGTGTCTTCAGCGTCCTCTGTGCCTTCTGTGATTCTGACAATACCCTCTTCTCTTATCCTGCTAATCCTATAATCCTGAAAATCCTGGTTCAGACAATTCTTTTCTGCGTCCTCTGCGCCTTCAGCGATTCAGACAATCCCGTAATTCTGACAACTAAAAACTGAAAAATAAACTAAGAATCGAAACATACATGAAACATATTGTTCCGACCCCCACCTTCCCCTTCCAATGTACCCAACCACGTGTTATAATACTACCACTATGAAAAACAAAAAACCGACACATCCAACATTATCAACAAAAACCGACACCCGTCACCCAAAAAAAAACATCCACACAAAAACCGATCAGAACCCAGCACATAAAAAAGTTACCAAAATTATTTTTTTTCAACCACAAAAAACCGATAAAAACAACCCGCAAACCCAGATGGAAACTAACATTAGACCAATTCTACCAAAAGTTACCGTTATGTCAAAAAAAGTTACCATACGGTAACCTTTTAAGGAGGAATATTCGGATGAAATTCAATGACAAACACAAACAATTCGCCGTCAAATCCTTCGCAAAAATGATGACACGATCAGAAATCCAAGGTAGGTCAAGATAAGAAAAAGACTAAAAAGGAGCAAATTAAAAAAAGCGAAATTCGCGTCACATTCCTTATCCTGACTGGATTCTTTAAGTCACAGGTGACGTGCCAAACGTCACAATTTATAGCACATACTGATAAACAATGTAACGCTAAATTAACAGATATAGGTTTCGCTTCTCTCTACCCGACCGACAAGAGATTATATTGAATTGTGAAAATATATCCGAAAAGTCCGAAAACTAAAGAACCCTGATTGACAACTATAAAGAATTAGCATAAAATACCATTAATAGTAAATTACCATACGAGTAAAGTTCATCTGGAAGAACTATAGTAAACATTGGAATTAAAGAGACACATTTCTGTAGGAGCGATCTCCGAATCGCGACAAAACTCACTGATAGTCGGGAATCGGAGTTCCCTCCTACAACTCAAAATGTCCTGTTAATTCTAAAGTTCACTATAGTATAAGTTTTCACAATAGGAATGTGTATCAATTTTCTTCAATATATGCACCCAATCCAACCATATACTGTGTCATTAATTATGTAGAATATTGAAATGGTTGTATCGGTTTATCCATATCAAATATTAATTTCGTCCTACTTTATTCTCTTATTAAACACTTGGGATTGTTGTGATTGGGAGCGACCTTCATGTTGGGCATGCATGGGTAGATTCATTTAAGATCTCTGGAAAAGGATTATCCGTAACACCGCAGAGCAAATTAGCAACAACATGGGGACAACTCAAACACCATTAGTAATTTTACAATACCAGCTCTATACTTAGTGAGAAAACGCAATCTGTATGTACCGCATGATCCTTACTTATGTCTTACTGTTTTTGGTTTGTATCTGCACACCGATAGAAATCTGCCATTCACAATCTGTATCCGCCACGATTAACGGACAAGTCACAGATAAACAGAACAACCCCCTCAGTGATTACACCATCTCTGCAGTATCACAAACAGACAACATTACCTACGCAGTCAAAACGAATTCAGGTGGACGTTTTTCACTTACGAACCTTCCTATTGGAACTTGCGAATTAGAAATCAGACACTTCAGCACATTACTTGCACAACGTGAAGTTACCATAACTGAAAACACCATAGTTGAAGCAGATTTTGTGATTAACGGTAGAGGTGTTATTTCTGGATTCTTGCTTGATACTGCTAACAATCTTCCCCTCCCAATTTCAGGTGAGATAAAAGTTGGGATTCTTGTAGATAGTGAGGATACTATAGGTGATGTATATAGTGGAAATGTAACCAACGGATATTTTGAAGTCAAAAACCTGCTGTCTGGTCGCTACGTGATTATCGATTCTTTTGATGGCTATGTTTTTGCAGAATCCGATTCTCCTGTAGTGATGGTCTATCCGGGAAGTCACATCGGAGGTGTTGATTTATTATTGAAAACGGGTGCATCTCTCTCTGGAGTTTATGTTGATGCTGAAAACGGATCCACTATCTCTGATGTTGCACTTAATGTTACATCTGAAAAGAAAGATACCATTTATGTCCAGAGCACACATACATACCATACAAAAACTAACAATAACGGAAATTTCCATCTCTCAATACCAAATGATCCTGAAACCTATTCCGCTTTCACGTTGATTGCATCACATCCAAGGTATCAAACACAACAATGGAGATGGGATATGTCTCCAGATAAAAATGACTATGAATTAGGTCATCTTGAATTGAAACCATTCTTCTCTCTACAAGGGAGTGTTTCTAAATCAACAGATGGACTCCATGTGTATCTAAAGATGCATAACAAACCAAGTAACTTCTTCCGTGCAGGGGCACAACCTGAACACACTGTTTACACAGACACTAATGGTAATTTCCTCTTCTCCGAGCTACATCCGATTGACTACAGTTTGACAATACTCCAAAACGATGTTATCATAGCATTCTTGGATTCGGTCAACCCACAAAGGATAAAACCGCTTAAAATCCGTTTGCCGAAATTGAAAATATTACATGGCAAGGTTGTTGATACACGACACCATCCTATTGCAGATGCTAATATTTATGCTGTACGACGTAGTGAAAATCCTTACGGTCACGGTGCAATCCTTTCTCAGACACAAAGCGATACAAACGGCTTATTCCAAATGCAACTATTGGAAACAAAACCACATCTGCTGTCCATTGAAGTAACTAAATCAGGTTATCTAACAAGTGTATATCCAAAAGTAGAGATTGGAAATGAACCGTTGCAAATTTCTCTTCAACAAGGATTTGCCATTAAGGGACGAGTTATACTTCCACCTGATGTAGCATCCGAAGGATTTTATGAAGTAAAAGTATTCCCCGAAAATACCGAAATGGAACACACGCTGAATCCTATGTCGTTGTACAAACCAGTAAAATCAAAACGATTTCCTGTAACAGAAACGACTTTTGTGTTGGACGGTCTGTTTGAAGAAACCTATACACTCTATATCGTAGGTGATGGTATCGCAGCAACTTCTATTGTTGTGAAAGCATCTATGAATGACGAAGAAGCACTAATTGTTGCAGACGAACCGACGGTAGTGTTATATGGACAAGTGTTGTGGTCGGATACTGGAGAACCTGCTCAGAACGTCTTGGTGTCGCGCTCTTGGTATCCATGGGAATTGAGTCAATACGATATGTCAATTACTTTAGATCGTTTTGAAACGGAAACTGACCGTGAAGGTAAATTTGTATTTTCAAATTTGACACAAACAGGTTATAATTTACATATTCGTGCTGTCAACTCAGTCTATAATAAGGAAACACAAAAATTTATGCGAAAGTATCTTCAAAAGCAAGTAACAATACCCATCTGTCCTGATAATATACAACATATCTATCTTGGGAGGTCGGATGGCACACCATTTGTAAAAAAATGAAACCTACCCACATCTTTAATTATAAAACTAAAACCTTGAGAAACTCTTTGGGAATACACATCGCCTTAATAACCTTATTCGTTTTACAAGGAATCGCTGGTGCTGTTACATGGCAGGATGACTTCAATCAAATGTTAGAAGATAGTTGGTATCAACAAGGTAACGATTCTATATGGAGTATTGAGGAAGGATACTTAAGAGGGAAAATTCAGACACAGAAACAGTGGCAAACTATATTTCAAATATATCAATTCAAAGCAATCCCTGGACCCTATAACAACATAACGATTAACATTGAAAATATCGGTGGAACGGATGTCCGATTCGGAATTGCACTCGGAAAACATTTCTTAAATGACGATGAAGAAGTTGAGGAAATTGGTTATTATCTATTCTTTACAAACGATATGCAAGCATCTCGTAATGGCAAGTTATTTCTCGGTCCTGGTAAACGCTGGCATACAGATGCCTTGAACCACATGTTGTTACAATTTGATGACGGAAGGTTTCAATTATTTGGAGATGGCGAATCTCGCTTGGACTTTATGGATGCCAACATTAAGCAGCTTGATATTATCGGTTTTGTGCTGGTTGGGTATGTCACAAATGACACAAGCACTGGTTCTGGATGGGCGGAAAAGATAACGATTACTGGACTGCCCGTCACACCTATACGGAAAGTAACGACTATCTGGGGACAACTAAAACAGGAACAAATCTAAAAATAAAATACATAATGTTACGAAAAAATATAGATCTGATTATAGATGCATTCTTATTAATCGCGGTGTTAGGTATTGCGTTTTGGAGCACCTACGCAAAGGCAAAATTAAATCCAAGTGAACGGGCTGAACCAGGTGATTCTGGGGCATATTATAGAACCCCCGGGAAAAATGGGAGGTGGTTCGGTCCGGAGATAAACTCCTTAACACTTTGTAAGGGTGTCCATAACCCATATAACAATAGAGGGTTCTTTGATATTATTGAGACAATTGAAAATGCAGTTGTATCAAAATCAAGGATTAATGGAGCATTACACTGGTACCGCAGACAAGAGTGGAAATTTGCTAATGACGACACACCTTGGGGGACAAACTACTTTTACATTACGTTAAGCGACGACCTTGGATGGAGTGAAATTCACACAGGGAGAGGCGGTACAACAGGTTATCCTTGGAGTGGAATTGAACGACATTGGCGCGATGGTAACATCATACGTGCACATGCATCTGTAATGGGGTGGCGTCAGTATTCTCGCGGAAGAGAACGGTGGATTTGCCCAATGTATTACAAAATCGGAGGATGGCAAGGGGAAAGTCTTGAGGTGCACTGTAAAACTCTACGAACATGGTTTCCCCCTGACTGGAACGTCTTGGCTCAGAAATATGGTCATTTTGGGACTCCCGTCGAGCGAAAACCCGGTGTGATAAGTCGGAAAGGTAAGCGAACAAACCGTTGGTTTGATTGTATCAAACTCAATTGAGAACAATGCAGAAAAAAAGATTCAGTAAAACCATTTTTGTGATTATCATACTTATATTTACTTCACTTGTTGATATATTGCATGTATCCGCGGAAACTTGGCATGAAGATTTTGACGCTGAAAATCCTGACGCATGGAAAATAATAGGAAATGATGATGTTTGGAAAGTCGCTGATGGATTCTTACGAGTTGATGTTAACAGAGATTGGGCAGTTCAATTTGAGCTCTATCAATTGATTGCATTTCCTTCTCCATACCGAGACTTTAGCATCCGGATTAATGATATTGGTGGTGATAAGATACGGCTCGGATTCTGTGTCGGACGACGTTTTCCAGAAACACAAGCGGAAGATCCGTTTTTTTATGTGTTCTTCACAGATGAAATTACACCTCGGCGTTTTGACGGTCGGGGCAGTAGCCATCCCTTTCATAGCAGATTATCACGGGAACCTCGTACACGTTGGAATACAGACGAATTATCAGAGATGGAGATACACTTTAACTCTGGGCTCTTTCTTTTGTTTGCAGATGGTGAATTCCGCGCAAAATTCCATGACCAAAACTTCAATAAAGTTGACATCCTTGGATTTGTTGTTGAAGGCATTAATATAGCAAACCAATGGATTGGTAAAGGATGGGTTGACTCATTCTCTATTTCTGGGTTAAACGTAACCCCCAAGGTCAAAGTAACATCCTCTTGGGCACAACTAAAGAGAAACTAATGCGTAGCAACACACAACAATCGAAAGTCGAATTACAAAACAATTCTAAACACATTACTCTTCGTCATATAGCAAAAGAATTACTCATTGTCTGTGTTTGGATTGGCTTTGGTGCGATAACACTTTGGTGTGCTGATGGATTTGGACTGTTTCCATCAACATCACACACCTTAAGTAATCCATCTCTACAAGTTGAATTCCCTGAAGTGTATGATATTTGGAAACGTAAAGAAGCAATCTTCGTTGATGCACGTTCGACTGCCAACTTTAGACGAGGACACATTCCAGGGGCTGTAAATGTTCCTATTAACCGTATATTACCACATATATATTTGTTACCTACTGATAGCGATACACCATTGATTACGTATTGTGGGAGCATATATTGTCCCAATGCATATCAGTTGATGGAGGTGTTGTTGGGACGAGGTTACCGAAACGTCAGATTATTTACGCGTGGAATCAAAGGTTGGCAGTCATTAGGTTACACACTGGAAACAGAATGACTTTACATAGTCTGTTGATAACGGTTCTAAGAATAGTGGTTGGGACAATTCTTCTTTTTGCTGGAATTGCAAAACTGACGAGTTTTAGTATATTTATTGCTGATGTAGCTGCATATCAAATCTTATCACCTGGACTTGTCAAACCGACGAGTTATCTATTTATTTCCGCTGAAATAACGGTTGGAATTGCACTATGCATCGGGTATTTTTCACGAGGAGCAGGTATCTTGTCTGCGTTGCTTTTTCTGATATTTTCGGTTGCATTGGTAATTGTGTTGTTGAAAAAACTACCCGTAAATGAATGTGGATGTAATAATATTCTTTTTAGTCTATTAGATTATTTTGGATTTTCAATATCTACAACACCTAATTGGAAGATGGTATTTGTAGATATTGTATTGGCGTTAGCAAGTATAGGAGTTGGTATTTCGAAACAACAAGGATATGGATTAGAATCACTTATTGGAAATATGGGAAGATCTGATACGACGGTTTAGAAAGATAATATAGTATTAAAATTATCACAACAAAATCTACGAATCGCTACAAATCGCATCGGCGCGTAATATTTCGTAATATGGTAAACACTCAGATAAAACACCTTCTAATACCTTCGGAAACGGTTCCTTTTTGGGTTGATACGGTACAAAACCCTCACTCCGATGCACATTCTCATACCAATACGGTGCCCACACACCATCCGATCGGTGTCCTCCTTGTTCCCATGACAACATTGACTCCTCAAAAGGTAGTCCTAATCTTACACACAGTTTAGACAGAACATCTTTCGGTGATAACAACAATTCGCGTGCATCCAAAATAGGTGGTGATTGTCCTATCTCTTGTAATTCGGTATACAGTTGGGCTTGGGTTTTCAAACCTGTATCTTTCAAGGAAGGAATCCCGATGACCTTCGTTAATGAAGGTAACATCTCTTTTGGATCTCGTATGAGCAAAATGTTTACTGTTTTACGCATGAATGTTCTGTCAACATCCACTAAATGATGTGCCATCTGTTTCATAAATAGAACAGGTTTAGCACAAGGACCGAGGATAACATCACGAATTACTTCTGTCCAGTCAGTCTGCATAGATGCCATTACCTCTTCATGTCCAGGATGCATCGCACCAGAGACATGTAAATAATGTGCATACAATGGTTCATCAATGATTTCGGTATCGCTTCGTTGTCCGAAGGCATACATTAATGCTGTTGATATATTCCGTGGTCCCGACCAGAGACAGATTCGTTGCGTTTGCATGTTTATTCCTTATCTTTAATAGTATATTGTATACCAAATCAGGAGTCAAGTTCTCAGTTTTTGTGAGTGGGACTTTAGGATAGGTTAAGTTTAGTCAAACCAACATTCTATCTGTGTTCAACCAAATTCAGTAGTCAAAACGAAGTTTGTAAGATATACTATTTTTCTCTATATCCACATTACCGACTAAACCCATGTCAAGACGTGCAATTCTTACGACAATCATAATTCCAAGTTTGTTGGTCTCTGGGTTAATATTCATTCTCATTAATAATCAACAAGTTCAATCCGGTGAATTAACGCTGACTCAGACGAGAATTGACTTTGGGACTGTTCCTGAATGGAATGGACAAATAACAAAAACGGTCTTGGCACAAAACAGTGGCAAAAGTCCGGTTAAAATAGTCAATATTCAAACTGGATGTAATTATGTTGAGATTGAAGGTCCTACGGTAATTCCACCAGAGTCAAATGCCACATTCAAAGTGATACTGAACCCCCAATTCATACCCAATGAACCAACTTCTGCAACAGCAATTCTTTTCACAGATAGTATTAAGACACCACAAGTCTATCTAACAATAGATGCAACAGCAATACGATTTGCATCACTCAGTGCAGAGGTGTGTGATTTTGGTGAGATACTTCAAAATACATCGTATGAAAAGCGGGTGAAACTGTATGTGAACGAACCGCTGAACCAGCAAGAAATTCGTCTTATTCCATCAGATCATCCAACGTTGACTTGGAATATGTCAATAGATGAAGATATAGGTAACTATATACTCACGATACAAATGCGGGCAACTCAATCTGGTAGAGAACAAGACAAACTCTTTTCAACATTGTTAACTGTTGCTTTTCCTAATGATAGGACATTAACATTACCTATTGTAGGGAGATTTGTAGAACCAATAATTGCAAAACCTAATAGCCTTAGCTTCGGCATAGTAAATGCAGATTCTACACCATCATTAATATTCACACTTAACGCAAATTCAAAATTTGAAATAATAAACATTGAGGTGTCAGACTATATAGAGGTGGTTGCGATAAATCAGGATAACAAGTCAAAGACGGATTCACTAAACTATGTGAGACATTTCAAAGTTTCTTGGCATGTATCACAATCCCCAACGTTGTTGCGTGAAGAACTTTATATTAATACCTCTATTATTCCAATCCGCATTCCCGTTTATGGTTATATTAACACAAATCAACCCAGAAACCCAACACCAACGCGTACCAGTGATTCGGAGAATTAATTGATATGTATCTAAATTATCTATTGATATGGAATTTCAACACACAGGAGGGGTGATATTTGTCTGTATGAATACGGATTCTATCAGTCTATTATTGTTTTTCAATTAGTCTTCCGACGAAAAAGACTATAACGCCGAGTGCTAAGAAACCCATCTCAACACCCATTGCTTTAGCTTCACTATAACCGTAAGGATTAAATAATCCTAAATATAAAGCTGCACCTAAACAGGCTATACCCATAAGTTCTAATGTCTTTCCAATATAATACACATGACACCCAATGTTTAAGGGCAACCCCACCATATTCAAAATCATGTATATGTTGGAATTGCCCTGATTTGTTATTAGTAAAGTCTTTTAATTTGCCCCCATCTGATCAGTTTTTGCTGTGCATTTGGATTAATCCTCGCTGTGAAAACGAGGTCAGGGAGATTTTGGTTTTCTTGCATGTAGTCATACGGTGCCCATGCGATTCTATTTTGTAGTTGTCCATTATCTATGTCGTCATAGGCAATACCAAAACCGATTGTATTTCCTTTTGATGCAACATCACCGAGTCTAAATCTCAATTCACATGTTTGTCCATCATTTGCCCAAGCCACAGACGTTAAAGATGATTTTAAGGCACTTTCTTCTACGCCAACTGGAATTTCATAGCGTAACATATCATCCTTACCTTGATAATGATATTCGTCAACGTGGAGGATTAACTGATCTTCTCTAAAGAGTTTAGATTGATGTTTTTCAAATTGATCGTCTTGTATTTTTATTGCGATATAAAGGAACCCGCTACGCCAGACCGCTTTGAATGATCCGGTGAAATCGTATGAATCATGCCACTCCTGTCCTGTAATGATCTCTTGTTTTAGTTTTGCTGGTAAAACATCTTCCCATACAGGGTCATCCAGATATCCATCAACGATTGGAGCAACAGAAACAAGTTCCGCGTTATATTGAAAGTTCTCAAGTTTTTCATCTATTAGATGTCCTGAAGCAAAGGACACAACCATTAACAACAGCACACTCATCAAAAGAATCTGTTTTTGCATTTTATGATTCCTCCTGTGGACTATATTGAAAAAAGTATATCATGATGAATTTATAGATGTCAACTGTTTTTAAGATATATCAAGACTATAATGTATTAGTCTTTCCAGTTAACAAGGGGAAGGTAGGACTACATCGTAGGTTTGATAGAACCGCAAGAGCATCGGTATCTGTCAACCTATGGACTACATTCTCTGTGTTTGGACTTTATTCAGGTAGGGTATTAATTTGTATATTTGAAAGTCGTCCGTCATTTTCAATTATTGCTTGACGTGTCATAATCCAGATTGTTGCTTGTTGTGCAGTTTTTTGCCACGCACCGTTAAGGTTCATGACTCCGTAATCCTTTTCTTCATCAGTCAGTGAATCATCTGGAAAGAGTTCATTAGATTCCCAATGTTCATAAGTAACAGGTTCTCCACCATCCCACTGCCATTCACCTTCCTCATTTATATCATTGAGTCCAATCCAAAAGAAACCACTACCATACAGTTCCATAATCCATTTATGTTCTGCTTCATCGTTTATTGAGAGTAAATGTGCACCGTTCTGTGTCGCTTGACGATGTGCGTCAAACCAATCTTCACACGCTACCAGTTTGTATGAATGTCCATTTGTAGGGTTTACAATCCATACATCGGGTAATTGCTCATCTGCGGAAAATCCCTGCTGGTTTGGTTGTATTTCATCGGTAGAGGTATTAGGAAAAATCATAGTGCCATTTAACTTCAATAGTAGTTCATTCTGTTGTGCCTTGTCTTTCATAGTAATTGGTCCAGCTTCTGCTGAAAGTACTATGAGCTTTACGTGGAAAAAATATTCACCAGGTTTATCAACAAATATTGAAAAATCACCGTAATTATCTGTCCGTATGTCTCTCCTTAATGTATAGCCATCCGCATCCCCTAACCGAATTGGTCCAAGTTCTCTATTTTGCGGTTCTTTTACTCTTAACTTTACGCTTTTGTTTTTCACGGGTGATCCATCAGCGTAGATAATTCTACCGCGTATTTGAGATTTCTTTTTCACGATGATTTCCACATTCTCTACGGATGCACCAGGTGTAATAGCAAACACAAATTGTTTTAGGGAAAACCGGGGTAAAACTGCTTGGTTTGTAAAGATCATTTGTCCAATTTTAATCAATTGCAATTCATATTCGGAATCTAAATGGGATAAGTACTGAATTCTTGATGTGATATTGTCAGCATCAATGGAGGTATTCTCAGGTGCTATGAATAGTTGAAAAAGTCCAGACTCAATATTGTTGAAAGAGAAATTCCCCGATGAATTGATTTGTGATAGTAATGTAGAACGAGGTATCTGGGTTTCAGATACATTACCTGCATTAAACGATTCAGTCTCAGGTATTGCCCTACCATGTATGTAACGTACAGGGACCATTCCTAATTGGAATCCTGAAATAACTTTCCCCTCTGTGTCCACGACTTGTCCAGAGAATATTGATTTTTCCTTTGATTCTGTTGCGGTATCAGGAGGAATTGCAGGAGGTGGTTCAGGAAGTTCAGGTTGAGTAACTACAATTGGTACTGGAAGGACACTGATATTATTGTTCTTTATATTAGTTGTACCACCAAGCATCAACACAAGATTTAGATTTTTGTTTTCTTCCATAATTTGCACATTATCTGCAGTAGCTAACTGTGCTTGATATTTAACGGATACTGTATATAAACCTGTGTGATTGATATATACATCGAAATATCCCTTAGCATCAAGATTTGTTTTTGTACTCCACTCAATAATACGCTTTTCATTTATATTTTCTCCACTAAATCTTAGAACTATCTCTACGTTTTTCAATGGTGTCCCGTCAGTGTCAAGTACTCTCCCTCTGATTGATATTCGTTTACGTACTGTAATTTCCACATCTTTTATCTCTGCATCTTCTGCCATTGTAAATATAATATCACCATCAGAATTTGCATGTTGGTCTGGATATAAGATTAGTCCAGAAATATTAACCTTACGAATAAAATATTCTACTTTTTTCTCAGGATGTAACATGAGTGCAACTGGAGAACTTGTAGCAGATATAGAGAAAGTGCCTGATTCATCCGTTTCTGATAGTGCAGTTGCATTGAGATTATTATCATGAAGTGCTACTGAAACATTTGCAACAGGATTTCCTTCTTCGTCAACAACACGACCAGAAAAGGTCTCAGCAAGAGATTGAGAAGATATAGTACTTAATAATACAATACTTGTTAGGAATATCAATATATGAGTATAGTATGAATGGAACATAAGATAATTCCTCCTATTATGAATTAAGACACAGGATTATATCATTAGGATAAATCCTTTCAAAAAGAATCAGCAATTTTTGTGCCAAATGTGCAACCATTCAAGATAAGCAATTGCTATTAATACGACACCACTATGCACACTATCGGGCAATCGCAGGATGAATACGAATTCCTTAACAGTTTTTACACAAAATACTAAAAATATAGGAATAGAATATGTTCTTTAACCCAAACTTCATTGTATGATGTAGTGTTAATAGTTATTTTGGAAAAGTCGAAGAACTATTTCAGCCTAAATATTAGATCGTCATACCGTTGTCCGGGTTTAAGTGTGATTGGAGTAGAAGTTGCTTTATGTCCTTGATACTCAATCGTAAACTGGTATGAGAAATGAGAATCTTTCTCATCAAGATAATGAATAAAATAACCATCGGCATCTACCCAAAGTTTATTCTCTGTAGAACTTCCACGCCTATTATTTCCGCTGTAGTTATAACTGAGTAATATACGATCATTGGTAAGCGGTGTTCCATCCTTAAAAATGACTCGTCCCTTAACATATCCTCTCGGCTGCACGGTAACTACCACATTTTTAATATGTTTACCTGGTACTATCCCAAAAGGAATTTCATCAAAATCAGCATGTGGATAATAGGTTATTCCGTCAATTGTGAGAGAAACAATTTCAACATCCGGTTCATAATCATAATGATCTGTACCGAAACCGTATTCCTCAAATTCTTTTATATAGGGCTTTGATCTGTGAAATGGGAGTTGATAAGTACGTGAAATAAACTTTTTTAAGATCGTCTCAAAATCTTCAGGTAGACGCTGATCGATGTTGTATGGAAGAGCACTGAGATATTGTGGTACTGAAGTAACACCTGTTATAGTAAACTGACCATCAACATCAGTTTGACCACGACAAAAATTTAGCAAACCCTCTGGTGGAATAGCAGTCAAATAAATACCTTCTTCTGCTTCTTCTGGGATTAAATGTGGTGAAATGAATATAGGCAAATCAACAACTGGATTTCCATCTGTATCAACAACACGTCCGCTTATACTTGACGAATTTCTATGAGTTAATTTCTGTCTGGTTCTTGCTATGTTATGTTTTTCGTCTTGGACAGTAATTTCGACATTTTTGATTTCTTGTTGTTTTGTTTGAAGCACCACTCCATTATAACTACCCAATTTATTAGGAAATAGATAGAGATCACCTATTTGTATCTTTACTATCCTCTCCACTGGTCTATAGTATGGGAGTAATCCTAACTTCATCACCTTATCATTGAAGTCTTTGATCGTAAAATTGCCTTTGCGGTTGATTTTCGCAGGAAACGCTTGCAGACCCTCGTGAATACTGCTTTGGTCTCCGATGGTAATTGGAAACCAAGCTCCATCGCCATCTTTGAGAGGAAAAAGTGCTACCTGGACATCATTGACAGGTTTTCCATTATTATCAACTATCTTACCAGAGGCAGAAGAGGATACGTTGGTTTCAATGTTCTGATTTGTTTCATCGTTATTATCTGGAGCATTGATGTTGCCAACTTGATTTCGCACCTCTGGATTAGATGGTAAGTTCAACATTACGGATGCGTCAACTATGTCTACAGTCATTTCAGATGTAGAATCAAGACTATACGGTTGCTGAAATTGCACAAAATTATTTGCTCCGATTCCAAGCATTAATACAACAAAAAGAACCATTGACGTGGCAATTACCCACGGCACAAGCGGTCTGCTGCCTGAAGGCACTGCAGAATCAATGTGTGCTCCGGTATCCTTAATTGTTCTCATTATATCTTCGGTTAAGTTGGTTATAGGTTGTAAAATACCCAAGGTTTCGCGTACCATGTTATCCTCCTTCTGTAATCGTTTTCGTGCTCGATGTAGACGACTCTTTACCGTGTTCAACGAAACACCTAAAAATTCACTAATTTCTTTAACTGAACTTCCTGCAAGGTAGTGCAGTGTTATAACAATCCGTTCACTTTCAGGCAATTTACTTAGTAGCCGCTTAACAAGGTCAACGCGTCTTTCCGATGCAAGTTCTTCATTATGTTTTTCCACATATTTAGAGTAAAATAATTCGTCTATTTGACCTTGTGTCATTGCATCTAAGGACCGCATCCTTGGTCTCTTCTTCTGAAACCAGGTGTTAGTCAAGCGATCTGCAATTACATAAAGCCATCCAGCAAACAGATTTGGATTTTTAAGTGATCCAAGTTTTCTATATGCTCTTAGGAAGGTGTCTTGAGTTATCTCTTCAGCAACGTGGAAGTCACCCGTTTTTTTCCATATTAGCGCATGCACACGTTTTTGGTATTTACTTACTAAGCTAGTAAATGCCTCTTGGTTACCAGATAATATTCTATGAATTAGTTCACTGTCACTGTTTTTCACGCGTTTTCTCCAAGCAAATTACCTCATGTCGCAAAGACACCTATTTAGGACGAAAAGGTTGCATAAAATAAGCAGAAATTGAAAAGTGTTTGAGTAAATTAACTTATATCAGAAGATTTTATTGATATAAGATATGTTTCTGGTGTGTTGAGAATAGCATATTCTAAGTTTAATAGAAAGTCTTAGTATTTGAGGCTTTAACATTCGTCCTTCAGCACCAGAGATGCGAAAGGTATATGTCCTAAATTTTATGTTGTTTACAATCGTCCTTCAGCACCAGAGGTGCGAAAGGTGTATAGAAAAACGGAATCCCCATAAAATAAAGCACCATCAAATTGATATACTTACGGTCGCTTCTTTTTCTCAGGCAGATTTATCTTCAAATCTGCTTTTTCAATGATTGCCATCTTAGTCATCTTCACGATTACACTATTCTGACTAACAGCATACCATTTTCCATCCTCAAATGTAATGACCACATTGTCTCTTTCATCAGCATCCCAAGTTTCAGAAAAATAATCGTCCGGTAACCAGTTTTGATATTTAACAGGTTCACCGTTTTGCCACTGCCATTCACCTTCTTTCTTGGTATCACTGAGTCCTATCCAATACAATTCATGTCCGAATACTGCTCCTAACCATTTTTGCTCTTTCTCGTCGTTTATGGTAACGAGATGTGCTTTTTCATCAGTTGCTTGCACAATAGCATCATCAACAGTTTCGCATAGAATCCTCTTATAGGCGTGTCGGTTCGCAGGATTTACAATCCAAACCTCATTAGACACCGGTTTCTTTGATGATTTAGGTTTTGTTGAAGGTTCAAGTTCATTGTTTTCAGGTTTTGTTATTGGGGGTATTGGTTTGGGAGCAATTGGGGGACTGTCAAGTGTAAATGTTAAGTTATCAAGCCTATCTCCTGGTGCAAGTTGGATAGGTTCTGCCGTTTCTTCGAGGTCCTGATATTCCACAGAAATTGTATACGTATAGATTGGTGCCCCGTAATTTTCATTTAGATATGTAACGAAGTATCCTTCTTCATCTGTCCAAGGTCGGGCACGTGTTCCTCCACTACTACTTTCACTACGATAATCAGCACGTATCTTCAATCGCGCATTAGCAAGTGGTGTTCCATCATTAAATAGAACACGTCCTTGAACTCTCATTCGAGGTTTGATTATAACTTCAACATTTTCAATGTGAGTTCCTGTGTCAATACCGAAAGCAATCTCTTCCGTACCTGGTGTAGTGTAGAAATTTATACCTTGTACACGTAGAGATTGAATTTTGACATCAGGTTCATAATCACTTGCTGCTAAACCGAAGTTGTTATAGATAAGGGCATCAATATATTCTGAGGTATACCCTGGAGAATTCCATACATGAAGAAAATGTTCAAGATCTTTTTCAAAGTCATGTGGTAATTGCTTGTTAATGTTGTAAGGAAGTACTCCGAAGTAAAAAGAACCCGTAGGTATTCCGGATATTGTAAATCGACCTACGCCATCGGTCTGAGTTTGATGTAATAGAGAATATTGATTTGGGAAATATACGGTATCTGTAAACCCACCACCAATTCCCAAGGGGGCAATATAAATTGGCAACTTTGGAACGGGGTGTCCGTCTATATCAACTACCCGTCCACTAACAGTACCAGTCTTTTCTTGAGCATTAGATTGTAAAGTCAATTGAGCGAAAAGCGTCAAAATCATTATAAGAAACACGAAAATCTTGTACTTATGTAACAAACGTATCATTGATTTACTCCTTACAGTAAGTATTTGAAAACAGAATTAAAGAAGAAATTTGTAGACTTACTTGTCAATGCTCCAATTATCTTTTTCAAGGAGAGCAGTGCGAATCCAGCGCCATCCAATACTTTCCTCACCAATGTCTTTCCATCCTTGCGAAGTAAGGACAACATAATCTTCATCACCGTTATCAGTATCCTTTGGTTCAAACTTATCCCAGTTGGTATATTCCACAGGTTCACCGTTGCGCCACTGCCACTGTCCTTCTACCTCAATATCATTAAGTCCTATTAAGATACCATTCGTGTTGAAAACTTTTCTTAACCATTTCTCTTCTGCTTCATTATTAATGGTGACGAGATGTGTACCTTCATCTGTGGCTTGTACCATTGCATCCTCAGGACTATCACATCGGATTTTTTTGTAGGCATGTCCATTTTCAGGATTGACTACCCAAACACCAACTGCATCAACACCGCTATTGCCTGATGCACTTGTTTGATTTTCGCGTTTAACATCTTCGGGTGGAGATGGTATTAATGGTTCATTGAATGTGAAGACTGCTTCGTGTGTTCGATCTCCATGTTTAATTACTACTGGTTTTGACATCGCTATACGTTCTTGATATTTTATAGACATAATGTAAAATGCGGTTCCATTGGTATAGTTTGGTACAAATTTTTCGAAATTGCCTTTGACATCTGTCCTGACTCCGAACCCCCGACTACTTTCTAATATAGGTCCTTCTCTATCCAAACTTAGTTGTGTTACCTCGAATTCTAAGCGTACGTTGGATACTGCGGTTCCGTTTACTTCTTGAACTTTCCCGTGAACTTTCAGAAAATGTCGCACAGTAACCTCAACGTTTTTTATCTCTTTACCCGGTTCTGGTGCTAAAAGAATACCACCCCAAATTTCTTTTACGGAATAAAAGTTCATACCCCCTATTTTAACTTTTACAATTTGATATTCTGGTTTATAATAAGGGAGGACTCCTAATAAGACAGTGCCTTGGTCAAAAGAATTAATGACGAAATTACCGTCTTTATTGGCATGTGCTGGGAATGCCAACGGGTCATCAGGCCAACGACTATCTTCATCTACATCTTTTGGATACCATCCTCCTTTGATATATTCGACAGGCATTACTGCAATTCTGACATCATTCACCGGATTACCTACCTCATCAACGATTTTACCTGATGCAGAGGAGGACAACTTCGCATCAGGATTCTGACTTGTCCCTTGGCTTTTATCTGGAGCATTGATATTGCCAACTTGATTTTGCACCTCTGGATTAGATGGCAAGTTCAACATTACGGATGCATCAACTATGTCTACAGTCATTTCAGATGTAGCATCAAGACTATACGGTTGTTGAAACCGTGCAAGTATATTTGCTCCAAGTCCAAGCATCAGAGCGATTATGATAAAGGTTGAAGTTGCAATTACCCACGGCACAAGCGGTTTGTTACCAGATGGGGCAGTAGAGTCAATCGGGATTCCAGTTTCTTTAAGAACTCTGACTATATTCTCTGTTAAGCTCGTTGTGGGTTGGAAACTACCCAAGGTTTCTCGTAGCATGTTATCCTCCTTTTGTAAACGTTGTCTGGCTCGATAGAGACGACTTTTCACGGTATTTTGAGACACTCCTAAAAATTCACTTATTTCTTTAATTGTACTTTCAGCAAGGTAATGGAGTGTAATCACGATTCGTTCACTCTCAGGCAATCTTTGAAGGAGCCGTTTTACAAGGTCAATTCGCTGTTCCGATGCACGCTTTTCACGTTGTTTCATAGTAAAATCTGAATAAAGAGTCTCCTCAAGTTCAGCCGTAGGAAGTGCTTCCAATGATTGTAACTGTGGTCTACTTCTTTTAAACCATGTATCACACAAACGATTCGCTATGACATATAGCCATCCAGCGAACAGATTAGGATTTTTCAGTGTTCCAAGATTCCTGTATGCTCTCAGGAAGGTATCTTGTGTTATATCTTCGGCAATATGAAAATCACCAGTTTTACGCCATGCAAGCGCGTGCACCCGCTTATCATATCTCCGAACCAAGACGGTAAATGCATCTTGATCACCTGACAATGTCCGTTTTATCAGTTCAACGTCTGTGTGTTCCACGACTGTTCTCCAACCATGATTACTTCATAAGGCAAAGACTCAAAAGAATATGGAAAGGTTGCATAAAATGAAGTGTTTAATTCAAAATATAAGTAAAATAACCTAAGTTGCTACCTATGTAGCACAATCTGTTAGATTGTGCCTATGGACGCGCAAACTAACAGATTGCGCTACAAATACTTGCGAAACATGGATTATTACCAATTAACAACGGTGTTAGACTGTCTAAAATCTTGTAGGTAGCAACTTGGATTAAAATAATGTAAGTCGCAGGATATATCTATGTAAATGATGTGTGTTGATGGTAGAAGTATATCAAATATTAGGTTAAGAATGTAGTGCCAAAATACCTCATTACCATTCATTGTCGCGTACAGTATTTATTGAAAGAGTTCCAAACTCAATTCACACACAATAATTGTTATTTCAAGGAATAATCTCACAAATTATCCGACCTATTATAAAAATGTAAAACTTTAGAGTCAATCCTGACTAAACTTGTCATATATAAGGCGTAAATCCAGTTATGATATAGGTTTATAGCTTTTTTGTAAAATGCACCAAATTGCTATTGACTCTAAAAACTCTAAAGTATGACATTTTAAACCATTCAATTTTCACTAAAATATACATAAACAACGGATCTCAAATCTGTTTTTTTACATTTCTATAGGACGAGAAAGACTGAGGTGTAATTTCTCAGTTCTACGAATATAATCTTCTTACTTTGTATCTATACATCATTGAGAAATACTACAATTGGTTGCATCTGCAATATACATAAAAATATATTGACAATTTCTATTCAAGGTGTTACCATAGAATAGAAATTAAAGTATTCTTGAAGTGCAGAAATTCTAAAAGGTGAACCCTTCATGAAAATAACAAAGTTAGAAACTTTTCTTGTACAGCCTCGTTGGTTATTCCTGAAAATTCATACAGACGAAGGATTAGTTGGTCTCGGTGAACCGATCTTAGAAGGACGCGCAAAAACGTGTGCGCAAGCAGTTGATGAACTCGCACCTTATCTTATCGGAGAAGACCCAAGACGTGTAGTACATCATTGGCAAGCAATGTACCGTCATGCATTTTACCGTGGAGGTCCTATTCTCACGAGTGCACTTAGCGGAGTTGAGCAAGCACTTTGGGATTTAGCGGGTAAATCCCTGGGTGTGCCTGTATATCAACTTTTTGGAGGACCGACTCGCGATCGTATAAGATTGTATAAAGGGGGCGGCGATCCAGACGGAATTAAAGAATGGATTGACAAAGGGTTCACTGCATTTAAAACAGGTGTTGCTGGAGGTAGACCTGCACGTATTATTGAGAATAAAGCTTTTATTGATAAAGCCGTTAATCACTTTGCTGCGCTACGAGAAGCGGCAGGTACAGAGGTAGATTTAGCAATTGACTTTCACGGTGCTGTCAGTCCACAAACAGCAAAGGTGTTAATTAAGGCATTAGAACCTTATCAACCGATGTTTGTTGAAGAACCGATACAGTGTCAGAATGTTGATACGCTTGCAGAAATCGCTCGTAGCACTCACTTACCGATAGCGACTGGTGAAAGGATTTTCACGAAGTGGGGATTCCGTGAGATATTGGAGAAACAGGCGGCATCCATTCTACAGCCAGACCTATGCCATGCTGGGGGTATCAATGAAGTACGTATCATTGCTGGAATGGCAGAAGCGTATTATGGAGGTATCGCGCCACACAACCCACTGGGTCCTATTTCGTTGGCAGCCTGTATCCAATTAGATGCTTCAATTCCAAACTTCGTGATGCAAGAACATACAACACTTGGTGAAGGTTATCTCAAGAATCCGTTTGTTTTCAAAGATGGTTTTGTTGAATTACCCACAGGTCCAGGTTTAGGTATTGAATTGGATGAAGATGCACTTGAAGATAAAATAGACCACGATTGGAGAAATCCTGAATCCTACCATCCAGATGACGGTTCTGTTGTGGATTGGTAAGGGAAAAGTACGCGATTCGGAAATAGCACTCACAAACTAAAGAAAGCATAATATGAAATTTATAATGTTCACGAAACATCTGGAAGGTTTAGAAATTCCAGATATTATCACCTCATTACAGTCGGTTGGCGTGGAAGGTGCTGACCTTTGTGTTCGTCCCGGCTATCCTGTGAATCCTGAAAATGCAGAGAAGGAATTACCCGCTGCAGCGAAACAGTTTGATGAAGCAGGTTTGTCTATTCCTCTTGTTACGACACCCGGTGATTTTTTAGACCCATCCAAAGAAGAGACAGTCCGCGTTTATGCTGCTGCAGGTGAAGCAGGTGTTGAAAACATCAAACTGGGATATTGGCATTGGCATGCTGATGGAGGATACTGGTCCCAGGTTGATTCTATTCACAAACAACTTGATGGATTCGCAAAACTCTCAGAAAAATATGGACCAAGGACATGTATTCACAATCACTCTGGTACATCTATGGGACTAAACTCATGTGCAGTGATGAACCTTGTGAAGGGATTCGACCCACAACATGTAGGTGTGTTTTCGGATACGGGTCATTTGTCAATCGTTGGTGAACCTATCAATATGGCACTTGATATTGTCAAGTCACATCTGGCAGTTATAGCCTTCAAAGACCTTGCGCGTTCCCCTGGAATGCGTGGAGGTAAGGTAGTCCGTATGGGAAAAGGATTTGTTGACTGGGAGACAACTCTTGATACGCTGAAGGCGATGGAATATTCAGGACCTGTTAGTTTTCACAGTGAATATGGTGGTGAACCCGTGGACAGTGTGATTGATCTTGCTCGTGTAGATGTACGCTTCATCCGCGCTTTGATGGACAAATAAGGAGATATAATGGGACAATTTCAGTTAGGGTTGAATACAAGCACAATTCGTCCTGCCGATTTGATGGATAAAATACGGATTGCAGGGGAAACCGGCTATACTGCAATTGAGTTGTGGAATAACGATTTATCGGAATATGAGGACAATGGTGGTTCCCTCGTTGATGTGAAAAAAGCTCTGGACGATCACGGACTATCTGTGCCGACTGTCATCGCATTGCACGGATGGCTAAATGCAACTGGTGTGGAATTTGAGAATGCAATGGAAGATGCTAAAAAACGGATGGCACAAGCTGCAGCTGTTGGGTCAACCTATATTATCTCAAGTCCTCCGCGTGAAGTGGCTGATCTTCAGTTAGGTGGTGAGAATTATCGTAAACTACTTGAACTGGGTCGTGAGTTTGGAGTTAAACCTGCAATGGAATTCCTCGGATTTGTCGATGGTGTCAATCAGGTAAAACATGCATGGGAAGTCATAGAAGTTGCTGACCATCCTGATAGCACGATTGTACTTGATCCTTTCCATATCTATCGTGGTGGTGGCGAAATAGAGGATATGGAAGGTATCCCTGGTGAAAAAATCGCTGTGTTCCATTTCAACGATGCCCCTGCTGAACCTACACGTGCCGAACAAACAGATGCGGATCGTGTTTATCCAGGAGATGGCATCCTTGATCTGAAAAAGATGATCTCTATTTTGAAAGATGCAGATTTTTCGGGTGTTATATCATTGGAACTCTTCAATCCGAGTTATTGGGAGGATGATCCTGAGGAAGTAGCAAAGATTGGATTAGAGAAGATGCAATCTGTTCTGCAGTCCTGATATTAATTCTCGAATATTCACCATTATTATCCGCTTTGCATACAAGTCTACTTCCAGCGTTCGTAATAATAAGGAGATGTGGAATGCATGTAGAAATGGGTGAACGTTTGACACTGGATGATATGATAGAGAAGTATCCTGACCAGTGGCTGTTTATTGTTGAACCTATAATTAACGATGAAACTTCAGAACTTATATCGGGAATAGTTACTGCCCATAGCGATTTAAGGGATGATGTTTATAGTGAACTAAGAAACCTGAAAGGTGGTGCTGTGATACATTATACTGGTGAGATCCCAGAAGGGAGATTGTGCCTGTTATAATGAGTCAGACGCGTTTTCAGTTAAGACCTGACGGCTTAATTATGGTTCAAGCAAAAATACATGCTTTGAACTATAGCAAACATGTTACAATAGATTTAATATTAGATACGGGTGCATCGTTTACGACTATTAATCCAGACATCTTGTCAGATTTAGGGTATGATCTTTCTGATACAAACTTATCTAAGATTGACTTTGTTACTGCAAGTGGTATTACTAAGGTTGACATTATCAAAGTCAGTAGACTCTCGGTAATTGGTCAAACTTTTGAAGGAATGGAAATAGCAGCGAGTTATTTGCCTATTGAGACTTATGCACACGGTTTATTAGGTGCAAATTTCTTATCTTGCTTTGACATTAGTATTAGTTATTCAAAGCATATCATTAACACTGAACCAATTCCATCTACGATTTTTAGTTTTACACCATAGTCAATTTAGGTTTGATACTGAGTTTTCTTGAAATTGAACCAGCAAGTGTGGAACAAACTGATGCTGATTATTCGGGAGTTATCTCATTGGAGTTGTTTAACCCGAGTTACTGGGAGGAAGATCCTGAGGAAGCTGCGAAGATTGGGTTGGAGAAGATGCGTGCTATTGTGGGATTGTAATAGTGTCTGTGTCCTTATTCACATGATATAATAAATGAATGAATTCGTATAGTAAAGGAAATAGTGAATGAACTATGTTGATGGATTATTGTCGTCGTTGACACGTGTGAAAGATGCCAGATCTTTACGTGCATCATCGTGGGATACGACAGGACGCAATAACGATGCATGGGATATTGCCCCCGGTGAAACGCGTGTTCTCGCTGATATAAAAGGACCGGGATGTATCAATCATATCTGGATGACTCAGCCAAACGGATATCGTAACGTGCTGATTCAGATGTTCTGGGACGATGAAGAGCATCCGAGTGTTTTGTGTCCGTTAGGTGATTTTTTTGGTCTTGGAAACGAAATCGTTAACTCTTACGATTCCATTCCGTTTTCAGCGTCTACGCACAGCAACAATCAATTTAATTCAGGGTGTGCGCTCAACTGTTACTTACAAATGCCGTTTAACCGTTCTGCTCGTATTGAACTTGTCAACGATGGTGAAACTTCGCACCGTCAATACTTTTATGTTGATTATGAGTTATATCCAACAGAACACGGTGAAGATGTGGCATACTTTCACGCGCAATTCCATCGTGAAAATCCATGTGATGGGTGGGGACACGAAATCACAGTCAACACCGCAGAAGCCAATATCATAAACGCTGAACGACTCGCTTGGGATAATAACTATCTGATTCTATCTGCTGAGGGTAAAGGACACTATATCGGATGCAACCTTTCTGTGAGCAACTTTCAAGGCACATGGTGGGGTGAAGGTGATGATATGATATGGATTGATGGGTACAAATGGCCTCCCGATTTACACGGCACAGGTTCAGAGGACTATCTCAATCAGGCGTGGGGTATGCAACAAAATGCATTCGCACATAACGGATCATCAATTCACGAGAGAAATACTAACGGTTACCAAACTTCGTATGTATATCATTTGGAAAACCCTATCCGTTTTGAGAAGGAAATACGGGTTACGATTGAGCATGGACATGGTAACCACCTGAGCAACGAGACATCCTCTGTTGCATATTGGTATCAGATAGAACCGCATAAACCGTTTGGTGTGCTATCCGTTCAACAACGCAAACCTGTACTGAAGGATGAAGATGGAAATTGGATTATTGACGAGTCGAACCAAACACCATCATCCAAGATCGTACTGAATGACGAAATGAAACTTAAGAAACAGCAATGGCAAAAAAAGCAATAGATTCCATAGTCTTACATTGTATAATGACCAGAGGAGAAATAATATGCTGACGTTTTTCCAACATTTTCTCATCGGGAAAATGGAAGAAGAAACACATAATGACGAAGAAGGAGTTGATCCAGAACAACCGGAGTCTGAACATCAAGACCCAACTTCTAATAGTGATTCGCTTAAAAATGTTGAGGAAATAGAGGACGATGAAACCCCAAATGAAGGTCAACCTGAAAACGAAAATGAATCTGACTCTTCTTCAAAAACAGTCGATCCAGAAGTAGTGTCTCAACCTGAACAAACACCACAATCAGACGACACAGAAGAAGTAAATGCATCTGAAACTGACGAAACACCTGAGTCTGAGGAACGAGAGACCGTTGAAGAGGATATCACCCCAGATTCTAATATATCATCAGAGGAACAGGCACCATCTGAATCCAAAGATATACCAGAAGAAGAGGCAACTGAAGTTGCTGTACAGTCTGATACCCAAGATCAGTCTGAAACAGAACCCCCGTCTGAATCCCAAGACACACCACCGGAACCAGAGGTATCGGAAGCAGAGCCATTACCTGATACCGTGGATACTCACGAGACTGATCATCCCTCCGATACTGATGATACACCAGAAGAAACTGATGATACACCAGAAGAAGAGGAAACTAATGTAGAAAAAATTCCTTCCTCTGATGAGGAGATTAAACCATATTCTCTCGGAGAGAACGAGGAATTGTATGATTTCATTACAAATTTTAAAGAGAGTGTATGTTCTGGTGGTGAACATATATCCGTAAACATAATGGATTCATCCGGTGGAGTAACAAAACCTGCACTTTTTGAACATCCGTCTCCAACCGAACCTTCCCGAATTGCCTACCAACTTGATCTGCCTTCTGTTGACGACAATGATACCCTATTCTTATATTTCAGTATTGGACTCCGAGATGGTGTCGTATTTGATGATCCTGATAGACAACCGGGTGGTGTCAAATATTCTATTGAAATCTCAGGCGAACAGTGTTTTGAATCTGTTTCAACTGAATGTCATTGGATACAACACGGATTAAATCTAACCCGTTATGCAGGCGAAAAGGTAGAACTTGTTTTCATCACGCAATGTAATGTTGAGGGAAATAGCAGCTACGCCTGGGCACTATGGGGGCAGCCAAAACTACTCAAACTTACTCGGAATGATGTAATTGTTACAGACGAAAAGTTGCCTCCCATAGATATACAATGTGGAATTGCAATTGCACAAGTTGCTGAAAATCATAACGTGCTATTTGATTTTAATAGAGATGGTTTTACTCCAGCGACAGAAATTGCTAACGAGATCTACAGCCAATTAGATACCTCTCCGATTGACTTGACACTCTTCGCATCACAACCGAAATTAGAAATCGTAAGTGTTGGTACAACGGCAGCAGTCATTGGAATGGGTGAAGCGTTTGAGGTGCAGTGCACTATCAAAAATGTTGGTGCGGGACCTCTTTCAAAAGATAGTAAAACGCGATTAAGCATAAGTGATATAAAGTTACGACGCGGAAGAACAGCACATAATGTAAAGACACTCGGTCCTGGTGATACATTAACTTATGTTTGGTATGCACGTGGTGTCTCACGTCCATCTGATATTAATTACGCAGTAACTCTCAAGTCTCGTTATCTTCAAGGTGAAGGTAAAATGAAGGGATCTGTAAACATCCGACCAGCATTACCAAAACTTGATACGAAGGTAATCCCAGAACTCTACACCTTTATGGAAGGTAAGCATTTGGTATTTGGAAATAAACATCTTCGCATGATTTTTGTTCATAACAATTCACCTTCACAGGAAAATGTTAGCAAATCCAAATCAAAATCGTTTGACAAATCCCCACAGGGATATGAATATTACGCAATATATGTAGCGAAAGGGAGTAATTATCAGCAGGTAGCTACCTCCAAGGTGATTGCTGAGGTAACCTACCTTTCCAAAGATACTGTTCACACCATAAAGTTTGTTCCGAACGATGTGCAGTTAGCTGGAGATAGTCTTGGACAATCAATTCTTCGTATATCAGGTGAAAACAAAGATTCGGATGGCGTTACTTGGTCGCTACAGTTGGAGTTGATTCTAACTGAAGATTCTAAACGTATTAAGACTGCTTACAAATTATCAGTTGATAAGAAACGTGAACTTCTCGCTTTTCGTGGGACAGAAATTTATGCAGGTCACAAAAGCACGCGTGAAAAGAAAACTGCTGCTCTGTTTCCAGGTTTGGAGTATCTTGAAGGTGATGAACCTTCTTCGAATACACGGGATGCTGCACCACCGCATAATAATCGGTTGGTCCCACACCCATATAAGATAACTATTCCTGTGATGGCAGTTGAGATACAAAAGTCTATAGTTGGAATTGCCTGGAATCCGTTGCAGTGTTGGGATGGTCAAATGCAAAATGTATCCGCTGTATTTTCATCTCCTAATATGCATAACCAAGAGAGAAACCACTTGATGGGACTCTTCTTGCCTACAGTGCCAGATTTGGTAAAAGAGAATAACCTGATTGCTGAAACTGCATATCAACTAAAATCTGGTAAGGAAATTACTTTGGATTGTGAAATAATTGCTGATGGGAATGCTTCAATTTTAGCAGCTATATCGCACTGGACATCTGCTTTTGGAACGCCTAAACCGTTGACACGACCTCGTAACGATGAAGAGGAGGTACTCCTTTCACGTCATGGATTTATGCACACTGTATGGGATGCTGAGGAAAGACAATCCAGACACTGCGTGGATTGGGCATCTCGAAACGAACCAGGATTTGCGACTCTACTTTGGTATGATTACCTGGCAACGAAATCTGAGGAAGTAAAGTCAAGGGTTATGGAAATAGCGGAGAAAACTATAGCAGATGACGGTGCTGAAGGATTAGCATATCGTGGGTCATGCCATATTTTGGGTGGTGAGTTACCATTTTATTATGGACACTTGGATGCTGCATTAGGTCTTTATGAGACAGAAGTCCAACCCATAATTGAGTCCCAGTCTGATGACGGTAGTTGGGGGTTTCAACCTACATCGGAAAAAACACAAAACCTTGGGACTGCAGGTGATGTAGTTCTTGGGACGTGTGCTTTGAATGCCCTCAAACTTCTAAAGCATGCTCGTATAACAGGTGACAAGAAATCACTCAATGCTGGTAAAAAGGCACTCTCCTACATGGATCGTTTTGTAGTACCACGTGGTGCGCAACCATGGGAATGTCCGATTTATGAACCGGATATCCTCGCTGCCGCACATGCAATCGGTGCCTATGTTGAAGCACATGAAGTCAGCGGTAATAAGACATATTTGAAACGGGCGGAGTATTGGGCAGAAACAGGGCTGCCTTTCCTTTATCATTGGCATCTTCCTGACCGTCCCGGCATGCAATTTGCCTCCATACCTGTATTCGGAACAACGTTCTATACACATCCTTGGTTCGGGGTGCCGGTTCAATGGAACGGATTGGTGTATGCATATTACCTACAACGCCTAAATGAATATTCACGAGATGAAAGATGGAGACAGGTTGCAGAGGGAATTACCGTCAGTGCCTTGTATCAACAGTGGGATGATGGCGAGTTGAAAGGGACATATCCAGATGGATTCTACGGCTTTTGTACAGAAGGCAAAGGACCGCATATCAATCCTGAAGATATTATGGTCAATGTTTACACACTCAGCGGACTTGACCCTGGGGTAAAATCCGCTATCGCAGGATCAATTCACCTAAGTTCTGGTGCAATACCCGTTGACTTTACAGCATCCCGTTCAGGTGAGTTGAAATGGGGACTTAATTATGCAGAAAACGAAACAAGTCATACATTGATTACCGGTTATGGACAAGTCCCATCACTCATCCGTGTCCAGGGAGAGCAAATGGATGATGACAAAGATAATTCCACCATTGACATACCTCAAGTAGAATCTCTTGAAGAAGTTACATCCGGATGGCGTTACATCCCAGAAAAAGATGCTATTTTGATCAAACAGATTCATATCACAAATGAAATGCAATATCAACTGACGAAATAAGTTGAATTAATTTCAAATTTTCGGTAAAGTGTTTATAGTCGTATAAGGATAACCATTTTAACGTAATTATATACTCTTGAACACATCTAACTTATTGTATAATGGACTTCTATGTCCCAATAGGAGAAACAATGAACGCGAAAAGAATCGTATCAACAACCCTCTGCTTAGTTATGGTAGCTCTCTGTGTCTTTACAGTATTTGTCACAGTTGCGTCTGCACAGGATGAAGGTGCTGCGTCAGAAGAACTCTCAATGTTTCCTTGGAAAGTTATAGCACGAGATATTATCTTAGTAGCAATCTTTAGTATTGTAGGTCTAATCATTTTAATGGTGGGTTACAAAGTCTTTGATATGGCAACTCCGTATGATCTCAACCGACAAATTGCGGAAGATAACAATGTCGCCGCTGGTATTGCAGTTGCGGGTGTTCTCGTCTCACTCGGTATAATTGTTGCTGCTGCTATGGGGTAACAGCACAATTTGTTGTAGGTTATATTGCTAATGAAGGATGTATTTCCAATTCCTCATTTACTACGCGATACGTCGTTATACGGAGATACCTCCATCAGTTAGGATCAATTTATTGATTACCTATGTATTCCTGAATTACAATCATCGCATAAAGAAACCTAATGAAAATAGTATATAACCGACCATATAGACCAATTGATCTCAACATATCTCAGATAGAGGGATTTCCACTTAATTCAATGGGTGATCAGTTGATGGTAGAAGCGGAGTCTGCAACTTCTGGACGTGCTTCGTTGACATTAGCACGCGGTGATGAAATGACTGTCGTCTTAGTGGCGATGAAATCTGGTATGACACTTGAGGAACACTCAGCACCAGGTGCAGCGACTGTTGTTACACTTAGTGGAAATATCTTATTTTCTACAAAGACAAAAAATATCACACTCACACAGACTGAATCGGTTGCCTTCACATCTGATATCAATCATTCGGTACATGCCAATGAGGACAGTGTATTTCTCATTATTATTGGTGGTAAGCATTCTGAATGACATACAGAATACAACAAATGGTTCTGTTACCGAGAGTATCTATTAGTAAAGGATATTAATCATCATCCAAGCAACAGATGGTAACTATATGAAACATTCTCCTTATTTATCTGAACAAAATATAAGTCAAGAACAAATACAGGAATGGGTGGAAACATTCCACCGAGATGGATGTCTATTTCTACAGAATGTGTTGACTCTCGAACACTGTGCTGAACTACGGCAAGACTTGGAATGGGCACTTGAAAACAATCCCAACGGTTTGAATGGTGGAAATTACCAATCAACGATGCACTTGAGTCATCGCATGTTTGAACACAGCAAGGCAAACCTTCGGTTATTTGACCTTGAACCAATTGTTTCCTTTGCTGAAGCTCTTGTTGCTGGAAACTGCCATGTTATCCACAACAACTCCTTTCAAACACGTCCTGGCGGCGGTATAACGTCATGGCACCAAGATGATTCACCGCACTACCTTGTCACAGATGGTGAACCGCCTACGAACGTCAAACTCCCTGTGCTCCTATTTACTGCTAACTACTACCTCACAGATGTCACAGAGATTGAACATGGTGGAACAGAGGTTATACCCGGATCACATCTTTTCGGTGCCTCCCCTCCGAATCCTATAGAAGGATCCAAGTGGGAAGAAAAAATCCGTTACAATCTCGGCAAAGCGGGAAGCGTAGCGATGTTCAACAATCAAGTATGGCATCGTGGTGGTCCAAATCAGAGCCAACGCACTCGATACATTACACAGGTAACTTACGCTCGTCGACTGGTTGGTCATAAATTCTATCCGTTCATGAATTACAATATGCCTGAATCTGTATACCGTGACGCAAACCCAAGATTACGTAGGTTGCTTGGATTCCTGAACCATGGCGCGTACGGTTAGAATCACATCGACTTAATCTTTACAATAAATTGGAATTTGCATGAGAGCAATTGCGTTCACTGAACAAGGTGAGATTAATGTTCTACAGTATCAAGATGTTGCCGAACCTAAACTACGTGATGGTGAAATTCTGGTCAAAGTTAATGCGTGTGCTGTCAACTATCTTGATATCCACGCGCGGCGCAACCGACCTGAGATAAAACAGAAATTAGAAGAAACAGGCGCACCCCACATTTTAGGCTCTGACATCGCAGGTGAAATAGTCGAAATTTCTGGCGAACATCCCGAATTTGCTATAGGTGACCGTATACTCCTCGCGCCATGTATTCCGTGCGATATCTGTAGCGACTGTATCAACGGTTACGAAAATCTATGTGATACACAGCAGTTGCTTGGATTTCAAACTGATGGCGGTTATGCAGAATTTGTTAAAGCACCTGTGAAAAATGCTATTAGCATAGCCGATACGTTGCCTTTTGTTGAGGCAGCAGCATTGCCAATTGCCTACCTAACAGCATGGCATATGCTTATCACACGCGCACAGTTACAAGCAAGAGATGATGTACTGATACTTGGTGCGGGTGGGAGTGTTGGAAGTGCTGGATTACAAATCGCAAAACTTATCGGAGCACGCATCTTTGCAACAGCGAGTACAGATGAAAAATTAGCGCGTGCCAAACAATTCGGTGCAGATATTACAATTAACTACAAAGATATTGATTTCTCAGAGGTTATTCTTGAAAAGACAAATGGTAGAGGTGTTGATGTTGTACTTGAGCATATTGGTACTGTGACGTGGGAACAAAGCATCAACAGTCTTGCAAAAAACGGTAGACTTGTTTCTTGTGGGGTAACAACGGGAAACATCGGAGAGATTAATATCCGCAAAATGTATCAAAAACAACTCACCATCATGGGTTCTGCGTTAGGCACTCCTACCGAACTGCGAACCCTTGTTCGTCTTGCAGAACAGCGTCGGTTAATCCCTATCATTGATCGGACACTTCCTTTAGATAAAGCTGCTGAGGCACATCAATTACTGGAGTCTCGCAAGAACTTTGGAAAGGTATGTCTGTTGCCATGAAGTATGGAAACAGATGGAGGATATTGTAGTTATGCTCCAACTGGTGCCTGTGAATAAACAGATTCTTTTCCAAATTGCTCAATAAGCCATCCTCGTAAAGGCACATCCTCATCGGACGGAACGTAGCGACCATTATTTCGGACAGCAGCACCAAGCAATTGGCGGCGAATGGGATCACACCGTTCATAAAGATGTTCAACCGTCATATCGTCTTTCTGACGAATCCACCGATACCCATAGCCGTAAAACAGAGCCTTGCGAGTCATCTGTGAGGTGTTAGGACTTCGTGAGTGCCAGAGACGTCTATCAAAGAGAACAGCAGTTCCTGGTTCAACACACACAGGTATCGCGTCATCTGGAATCCCCGATGCTGTTTTTTCGCGTGGGTCACGACTTATTTCCGATTCAAGTAACGGTACATCTGAAAAATGGCTACCGGGACGAATGTAAAAATTGCCACGACCAGGTTCCGAGACATCCGTGAGGAAAAACGCCACCTTCAACGATAGACGCGGACGTGGATGTGTCTCCATCTCAATATTGACGCGACCACTATCTTGATGCCATTCCAACCAACCATCTCCATCCTGTGCATCTGGTAGGGCAGGAGGTTTGACGTGCATGTGTGCATGGTAAAGGTAGATATTCCATCCCAAAATCCCCCACACTTTGGGTAGTGTTGTTGGTAGATCAACAAGATCTAAAAAAGCGTCATCTTCTCCTAAGAAATTGGAGAAACCCCAATGGTTATTAGGTTTCGCTCTACCTGTGGAAAGGGCATTATCGTAAAGTGTATCTACAGCATTTGTCAAATGTTCTATCATGTCTAAAGACAACGCGTTTGGTACATAAAGGTATCCCTGTTCCTTAAAATGTTTTCGCTCCTCTTCTGATAATAGGTGATCAAGACATTTTCCGTTCATAATTGTCACTCCATATTAATCTAGACATTTGGTCTTCCACACTATAAGTAATATAACTCTATCTCTACATGTTCAACCTTCATCGTCTTCTATAAGATAGTGTTGTAATTCTTCAAAATAGTTCTCTAATGGTGTGGCTTTCCAGTTTGGAAGTAGATCTTCGGGACTGGCTACCAGTCTTTCTTTGATAGGACATTCATTTACAATCAGGGGTTTTGGATGCTTGGATTTGTTGCCGTTTTGGTACAACTGATTAACTAATGTTGCAATATTAGTCGGTTGTGCTGTTCCAATACTGAAAACTCCAGGTTCCCATTCATTCACTACATGTTGAATAGCGGTAGCAACATTTGTTACATGAACAAAATCACGAAGGCATCCTTCATAAGCCTTCTCAAGTTTACCTGCCAAAATTTTGTAGACGATACTTGGACTTTCTTTGCCTTCCTCATCATAATCCCAGATGTTAAAGGGTCTTAAGATACATAAATTACTGCTTGCAATTACCTGAGACAAGTAATACTCCGCACAATGTTTGCTCCATCCGTAAGGAATATCAGGATCAATCGCTGCTGCCGATGAAATAAAGATTAATTTTTTTTGTGTCTGTTTGCAATAATCCGCAATTTTTGTGCTTGCTTTGTAGTTGAGTTGCCATAGTAAGTTATCTGTTACTTGAGAATTGCTTAAAGCACCGTTGTGGATAACCAAATCATATCTATTACCATCAGACACCAACTTGCGATACAAGTCATCAAACACATCGTAATCGGAATCACAATCAAATCCGTGTACCTCATGTGTGTCATTTAAATCGAGTGCCTTATATATATGTCTACCAAGGAAACCTTTATGACCTGTTAAAAGTATTCTCATTTTATTCTATATTATTAGGGCAGTTTGCTGTCTTTTGCAGACCAACGTTTTGCTAACTGGAAATGTAATCGTGTATGTTAAACCTTGTTTGATAGGCTGCTGGGTTGAATCGTATGCAGATCAATACATCTATTACCAAACGTTCGGTGTGAAAGCCCTATCCTTTAGGTTAGTGATGAAACACCGCTAACGTCTCCATTTATCAAAAAACGCTTGATTTTGTTCAATAAATGTGGTATCATATTCCTATCATTCGGATAGGAAAGCATTCACCTACTTCCTGTAGGTGTCCTATCCACTCAAATGCTTGAGTTGGAATGATGGGTGATAAAATCATTCAATACCACATTCGGTTGTATGAGACTGC
>Ga0209754_1000132_pt1 | contig 117956 bp, 91 predicted proteins | sample MesohylBB_FD_187295 | JGI IMG/M metagenome (GOLD analysis project Ga0209754, IMG submission 187295) | Host-associated microbial community of the marine sponge Aplysina aerophoba from Gulf of Piran - sponge mesohyl, lysed by bead beating... | ecosystem: Host-associated > Porifera > Sponge >... | reverse complement strand
TTGCGCAATTGGAAACAAGGTTTCAGCGATTTAGTCATGAAAATCTGTTGTGGATTACATAACTTTCGTCTAAACTTCAGACCTTGGTGTTATGACAAACATTTCGATTAAACTTATATAATGTCTATAGTATTTATTGATTGCTCATAGAACAAAAGTGGGTATAAGCTTCTGATTTAGATTTTATATTACCATCCAATTGTTCATGAAATAGATTAGTTAATATAATTTCAAAATTATCTCCTGGTTTTTCACCCCATTGAATTAGATCTTTTCCAGAAATTATTGGACGTATCTTTCGCAGATTAAGAAGGTATTCTCCAATAATTTTTCGGTGTCCATCTGATAACTTAGGATTCAAATGACCTAATGATAGTGCTTCCAAAGCAAATGGTTTTAGATTATTATATATTATACTTGGAGCAGTTGTTTCTGTCAAAGATTCAATGACTGGTATTAATTTCTGATAGGATGTCATCGGTGTCTGTACTCTATAAATTAGTCCGTCGTCATATACATAAGTTGCCCTATTGTCTATATCAACAATACACCATTTTCCATTTTGAAATTCATAATTCGCATTCTCAGACAACTTGATATCAACTTTATCAAAGATAGATCTTATATAATTGTTGGTTACGACAACATTTTGTAGTTGTTGCATAACGTTTGCTACACGAAACAATTGATGCGGCAATACAAGTCTAAAACAGATTGCCTCAATATGATATGTTGATGTAAACTGTTTTTTCCCTAACCCAAACATTGCCAACCAATATAATAGTCCAGATTGTATATCTATATCCTCTATATGTTCAGCTGCCCAAGTAATTGCCTGTCTTACTAAATTGAGATCGCAGGAAAAAGATGAAGAGATTTTCCATTCTGGATATATAACTTCAAAAATTCCTAATTTAGCAAGGTCTTGAATAATCTGCTGTGCATTTGCTTCATGAAGAACCCTATCAATCTCATTCCGAATTCTTTCACCGCTGAGTTCTTCTATCAGTGGAATTGCCCTATGGATAAGAGGAAGATCGGAATCAGCAACTTTAAAGTTATACCGTCCAGAATATCTATATGCACGAAAGATTCTGGTAGGGTCGTCATCATAACTATTGTTATGAAGTACACGAATGATACCGTTCCTGAGGTCTTCAATTCCCCCTGTTTCATCAATTATTGTACCAAACGCTTTTTTATCTAAACACATTGCTAATGCGTTGATTGAAAAGTCTCTTCGGTGTAAGTCCTCTGTAAGTGTTCCTGGTTCTACCTTAGGTAACGTTCCTGACTTTTCATACGTTTCACGACGGGCAGTTACAAAATCAACTTTTGGTCTATCTGGATTGGCAGGTGTGACGGTCGCAGTTCCAAATTGTGAATGAATTTGACAAGTACCCTTCCAACTATTTTGTAACTGCTTTGCTACACTAATTGCATCACCTTCTACTACAATGTCAATGTCAAAGTTATTACGTTCTAACAGTAAATCCCTAACCGATCCTCCAACAAGATAAGCATTTTCCCCAGCAATCTCACCAATTTCATGTAAGATCTCTGAGAGTGTTTCAGGGATTTTCAGTACCATTTTTCTTTTGATAGCAAAGCAGTGTAGGAAGTAAAATTAAGGAGAGCATATAGTCTTTAGTGTTATACAAAAGCAAGAACTCTTGTTGGAGCACCAGAACTGCGCGCAAGTTTAAGAGGTGCTATAACAACATAAAAATGTGTTGGCAATTGGCTTAAATTACATAAATCCTCAACATGTGGTATTCCTTCACCCAGAAAGACAAGATGTGCAGGAGGTAACCCGTCATACAATGGTGGATGTCCTGCAACTGAATCAATGCTGCACGCATCTGTTCCAATCACCTTTATACCTATTTCAACGAGGAGTTTTGCTGCATCTTCACTAAAACCGATCCATTCTCGGTTGAAATTATCCTGATATACATATCTATCCATTCCCGTTCTCATAAAGACGATGCTCTCTTTGGGAATCTCTCCATTTTCAGCAACCCAAGCAGCAACATCTTCAGAAGTTACAGCATCATTTGGTTTCTTTATTGATGAGAAGTCCATTAATACCGCGTTTCCAGTTAACTTTTCCTTTGGTATCTCTGCTACAGTATATCCATCTGGATACATCAAACAAGGTGCGTCAATATGTGTAGAGCAGTGACCGGACATGTCCACTCGACTCTCAAAGTAGCCATCCTTTTCTAAGGTTGCTTGATCGTAAATGTGTACAGGATCAATCGGTAATTCCCTTGGACTTTTTTCATCAACGATATAAGATAGGTCAATCACGTTTTGGAAGTCAAGAAGCATTATTTTTTATTCTCACTTTATCTTTTATAGATTATAATATAACACAATTCGCTTCACATTTCAAACAGTAATCCTGAAAGCAACTGCAAAGATGCATCCGATTAAGGGTTTAAAAAAATACTATCTCTCAAAATTTTAAGGAAACAAATGTGTAAAATTACTTACAGACATTGGCAGCCGGGTGATGATGACGCAATATTGGCGTTCTTACCAAATACTAATGAAGAATGGTTTCGAAATAAGTTTGATTATCCAGATGATATGCTTGAACCTGAAGGGATTCGTTTAGCATTTGTTGATAACAAGGTTGTTGGTTATGTAATGGGTGATCCAGAGGCACGGTTTATCGAAGAGAAACAGCAAAATTTCGGGTATGTTTCAGCTATGTTTGTCGCACCAGATATGCGTCGTAAAGGTATTGCATCCCGTCTGATGCATGACCTTATTGCATATTTTAAGAGTTCAGGTTTTCGTGGAAGCATTCTCGATACTGATGATGAGGGTGCAATACAGTTATATAAGAAAGTTGGCTATAAGTTAATCACCAGAGAGTTACAAACAATTATCAACCCTACGAAGCATAACTCTCTGCTCAAATGGACGCATGTAGATATCAATGAATCGAAACACCTACACAAATTACGTGAAAGGTGGTCTAAATCTCATTTTCCAGTTAGATGGAATCCTGATGAAATGGAGGTAGATCAGTCCAATATAAACGACTACCGTGTATTACGCAGTGATAGAACTATTATAGGTTATGTAGATTGGTCTACACCATCAAGAAAATCGTCAATTAACAAATTAACAGATCCTATTGTTCCAGATGTGGATCCTTTGGATGTAATCAGATCATTACAACAAGAAATTGATGAACCAACAGAATGGCAAACATGTGAAGGTAGTAGATATGAAGACTCACTCAGGTCACTTGGATACAAGTTACAATCAATCAATAATGTTTCCATGTATTTATCTATAGGAAAAGAAATTGACTTAACAAATCATCATCGTTGTATTTAAATCACTTCATTCTTTTACAAAATACTTCATGACACTCTGATGTAGGACACCATTCGTCGCCACAAGAGATGAGGTCTCTTTTGTAATTGCATTTCCCTGCATATCTGTCACCTTTCCTCCAGCTTCCCGCACAATAACAGTGATCGCTGCAATATCCCAAATACTAATTGCCGCTTCAATGACAGCATCGACTCTACCAGATGCCACAAGATGATACATATAGAAATCACCGAATCCTCTGGAACGAGCTGTATCATTGATAAGATTACATATTCCCGGTAGGAAACCTTTTTCAGTAAACCATTTTAAACCTCCGTGGCAGATCATAGCATCAGGATGTTGCGAAACGTTAGAAACCTTTATCGGTTCATCATTTAAAAAAGCACCATTACCTATTTCAGCATATAGAAGTTCGTTTAATAGTGGTGCATTAGAAATACCAAGTATAAGTTCTTCACCTTTAATCAGTGCTATCTGTGTGCCAAATATTGAGATTTTCCTAATGTAATTTTTCGTAGCATCAATCGGATCAATAATCCACATATAAGGAGATGTTCCCTCTTGTATTCCGTATTCTTCACCTAAGAATCCGTGATCAGGAAATGCTTGTGTGATTGTTTGTCGGATGGCTTTTTCTGCTTCTTTATCTGCAAGTGTAACAGGGGTTTCATCATCTTTCAATTCTACTTGAATTGTCTTATTAAAATAATATGAGGTTATAATATCTTCTGCGCTTTTTGCTGCATCTAAAGCAACAGATAAGAATTCGCTAATCATGTAAACTCCCATCTTTTTCGTATGATATATGTATAGTATACAGTAACTATTGTTTGCTATCTAAGAGATATTGTAGGGCAATAAATTCCAATTCTTTCTCGGTGCCACCATTTTCCTTCAGTACGTTTCGTATCAATATCGGTAAACCGATATTCGTATAACGTTGCTTTGACATAACGAGGTGGTGAATCTGGAAACGGATTTTCCTTCAACAACTTCAGTACTTCAGGTTTACCTTGTAGAAGTGAACCAATAAAATCAAGAAACCATGATGTATTACGATAGTTTCCGCGAAGAGCCGCAAACCACATCTGCCAGTCTAATCTTGGTTGATGTGGTGCCACCCATCCTGGTGCACGGTTTAGTTCACCGGGTTTCCATTTAAACTCGTAGGGTTCCCATGTAATTTGGTCATTACTCCCTTCTATTACGATTTCAGGACGTGATTCTGTCATGTTTGCAAATAGTCCATAAGTGTTTACACTCCGATACGGTCTAATCCATGCAAGCTCTGCCAGTTTCGTTTTACCAAAGAGTTGTTCTCCGAATCTTAGGCTACTAAAAATAAAGAGCATTATTGATAAAGCAACAATACATATTTTACTTATTCGGTGTAGCTGAAAATCAAAGGTGTTGATTCTTGGAATAAAGTTATTTGGAATAATAGATTTCCACGTTACATCGTCAATCAACAGAAGACATAGTATTATTGTCAGTAGATTAAAAAAGCAGTAGTTTCCCGTTAGAATGATTAGTATTTGAAGTGCTACCAACCCAATACAGCCTAATGTTCGAACACGACGTGGTGCAAAAATCAAGAAAGGAACTCCCAATTCAACAACAAACATTCCAAGAACTGATAGTTTGTGAAACCATTCTGGTAGTTGATGAACATACCATCCAATCCATGTTGGTAAGGGTTGCGTTTCATAATGGAAATTAAGAGCAGTAAGGTCGCGCCATAATTCATCACTTGCAAGTTTGACGAATCCTGATGCAAACATCAATCGAAACAAAAGCCAACGTAATAACCATAGAAATGGAGTAGAAAGTTTCCTCACACCTACTAAAGTATCACGTATTATTAATGGAGCGAAAAATATCGCTAATAACCCTACTTCCAGCAGTAGCACATCCCATTGAAAACTAAGAAATACCCGTCCAACTGTTATAAGTGACAGATATAAACACCATAAACCGATTAGACTGACAGTTGGGAAAAAACCAGTGATTAGGACTACGGATAAAGTTACACCAACAGCACAGATAATATGAAGAAAGAGATCTGATGAATTGAACCAAAATATGGTGGGAACAAGATGGTAACCTTTTATTCCGATTTGTTGGTGAACTGCTGCTAAGTATTCACTAATAGGTAGAATTCCATTACTTCCTATGAGTCCATGAATCTGCACCCACAAAGAGAGAAATGCAATTAAGTAGATACAACCAAGTCCTCGATGAAACAACCAACGCGATAAAAAAAATGTTGTTCTTTCAGTGTGCGTTCCATAAAACCAACGTGTCATTACAGAGAAGAACTGACGATGATGTGCTACAAAACGGTATACTGCTTCTGACAATGGAGCAAACAACGGTAATTTATAGTAACCCCACAAGAAAATACGGTTATTCAAAGCGCGTAAAACTGCCTCTGCACCCGAAAAAACCTGTCCGTCTTCTAAAATTAATTGTACTGAGGATTGAAAAGCAGAAAGGGGTATTTCATTGAATTGAGGGGCAACTTCTTGGTAAGGTGCATAGTCTATGCGGTCTTGTGTAATGTGTTGCCATTGTGTAATCCAGTATCTACAAAAATCGCACTCATTATCATATACAAGGATCGGTTTGCTTATATTGGATTGCATCGGTTAATTTCAAAACAAATATATATCCGTCATTTCTGGATATACGGTCAATTGAGGAGATTAATTCCATGCACGATGAATTTTTGCAATTGCATCGACCACCAGATTCATATCAGATTCGGAACCGAGTAGCATATTTTGAAATAACCACACACTTTCGTTGCAGACCAATTCCGTATTTGGACATGGCATTGTCCTAATCAGTTGCGGGTATTTCTCTCCGATGTGTGCCATACCTGGTTCTTGTGATAACGGAGACCGATATCCAATTGAACACGGTATCCCTTCCGCAGACAATGCACTGACAAATTCTTGTCGCGTTTTACCATTGAAACCATCAGAATCATACTTCATACAGTAAAGGTGATACCCATGTTTTGTAACCCATGGGGCAAGTTTTGGTGGAGTGATTCCAGCAATTGTCTCCAATGCAGTTGATAGATAGTTCGCATTACGATTTCGCAAATCGGTTTGTGCCTCAAGGAGTTCCATTCGAACTGACAAAATTGCTGCAAGGTATTCAGATGGTCGGTAGTTCCATCCAAGTCGAGGATATTCCCATCTTGCTCCTCCAGGTGCACGTCCAACATTCATAAAAGCACAGACACGATCATGAATATCTTTATCGTTAGTGGTAACCATACCACCTTCGCCAGAAGTAAGATTTTTTGAAGATTGGAAACTAAACGCTCCTACATGACTAAGACTCCCAACCTTTTTGGCTTGGAACTCTGCTCCGTGTGCTTGTGCACAGTCTTCAATTATTTTGAGATTATGACGTTGTGCAATTTCACCTAATGTCACCATATCTGCAGGATGTCCACCGAGATGAACAGGAAGGATGGCAACCGTTTCAGGTGTAATTGCTTCTTCTACTGCATTAGGATCAATCGTGAAAGTTTCAGGACATATATCAACAAAAGTTACGGTACACCTACAATCTAAAACAGCACTTGCAGTTGCAACAAATGTATAATTAGGCACGATAATCTCACCACCAATACTGAATCCATCTAAATCAAGTGCTGCTGAAAGCGCAGCACTGATAGAATCGGTTCCATGTGGCATGAAGATTGCATAATTTGTACCAGTATATTCAGCATATTGTTCACAAAATCGTGGAATCATTGAACCGCCAAGTCCCTCATTACCACTGAGATAGACATCTCTCAGCAACGGTTCAATCTTTGATTCCCATTCTTCAGCTGTATTCATTGGCCAAGGTTGCCACGGATGGGTCTGTGTATTCCTAACAGGTGTCCCACCAGAAATCGCTAATTTGTTTGACATGTATTACCTCGTTACTACTATCAATCATCTGCAGGAACAGCAGCACCTAACATTTCTCTATCAGCAACAGAAGCTGATTCTTCCTCCGAACTTCTACGGAATAGATTACCCAAATCAGTTGTTATTGCATACAATGAAGGCATTACAAATAGAGTCATCAGAGTAGCAAATGCAAGACCAAAAATAATTGTATTTGCCATAGGTGTCCAAATTGGTGATTTACCACCAAGTCCTAAGGACATAGGTATTAATCCAAAAATAGTTGTTAGTGAAGTCAATATAATTGGTCGTAAACGAATACTACCACCCTTTAATATAGCATACCATCTGTTAAATCCACGCGCACGATACTTATTGATAAAATCAATCAGAACAATTGAATCGTTGACCACAATTCCCGCAAGCGCGACAATACCAAACATTGCAACCATACTAAGTGTAGCATTAGAGAAAAGCAAGCCTATCATCGCACCAATCATACCAAAGGGCACTGCAAATAGTATAATTATTGGTTGTGAAAACGATTTGAATTGTGCACCTAAAATCATGTAGATGACAAGAACACCAACTATAAAAAGTTTCCATAATTCCCCAAAAGATTCACGTATTTCATCAAAGACACCTCTGAAATCAAGTCTATATCCGGGGTATAATGATTCAATGTCACTGAAAGAAGTCATCAATACTTGGTTAACCTGAATAGGTGAAGTTTTCGTCCTATCAACACTGGCATATACCGAGATAGCACGTTCTCCTTCAAAACGTCGAATATCGGCATAACCTTTTTCCTCAACAATTATTGCTACATCTTTTAATGGAATTATAGAACCTATAGGAGTTGTTATCAATAGGTCATTGAGTTCCTGAATTGTTTGTAGCCTATCCTCATTATACTTTACAATAACATCTATCGCATCATCTGCTTCACGGTATGTCGTTGCTTTTGCACCTTCAATCGCAGTACGGACGGTTTGTGCTACTTGGAAAGTTGACATACCGAATATTGCTGCTTTTTCAGATTTGAGATATATACGCAATTCTGATTTACCTATACGAAAATCATCTCTGATATCTTCAACGCCATCTATCTCGCTCAGCGTTGCTTTAAGTCTATCCGCTATTTCTACTAACTGCTCAAATTGTTTTCCTTTTACTTTTACCTCTACATCTTGACCTTGTGGAGGACCACCTTGTAATTTGACAAAATTAAGCTCTTCAATTCCACTAATATCCGTAGTTTCTTTTCTAAGTGCAGCTATAATTTGATCCGTATCCCGTGTACGTTCTTGCTTAGGAACAAGTTCTATTATGAGTTCTCCAAAGTTCGACCCATAGGTGATACCTTCCACTAAACCTGATGTAGGAGTATGCAAACCAATATTACTTACAATTGCTGCCACCTCATCTTCAGGTAAAGTTTTCGCTGCATTTTCAAGTTTTGCTATAACTGCAGTCGTTTCTTGTATTCCATAAGACGGTGGCATTTCAGCTTTGACATAGAATTGTGGAAAATCTTCACCGGGGAAAAGTTCCTTGTCAAGTAACATAAATGCACCAACACATACTATCAAACCAATAAAAAGAACGCTACCAACAAAAATATATCTTCTACGAATCGTTAATTTCAAGATCCTTATATATCTATTTCTGATTAGGTCGAAAACGGTAAGAAACCAAGTGAAAAAGCCTGTAAGCAGGATCGCTAAACTGAATGCACCTCTTGATCTAGTACGTAATCTTTCAAGCTTACTACGTCCTGTCTCAGTTCTCGCTTTACTCCATTCTGAGACATGAGCTGGTAAAATAACAAACACCTCAAAAAGCGAAGCCACCAGGACGATAATTGCCATGATGGGAACGATTCGCATAAACTGACCAGAAACACCAGACATGAACATCAATGGACCAAATGCACCAATTGTTGTCAAACTTGCTGCTAAGACAGGCCAACCTACCTCCTCAGCACCACGTACAGCAGCTTCCTTGGGCGTTGCACCAGCCTCAATATGTCTATAGGTGTTTTCAATCACAACAATAGCATCATCAACAACGATACCGACAACCAAAATTAACCCAAACAGTGCGACTCCACTCATCGTGTAACCGGCAATTGACATGAACCAAAAAGTTGCCATAAAGGCAACAGGTATACCGAGTGCTGCGAACAGTGCATTCCTCCATCCGATAAATAGGAATAACATCAAGATAACAAGAATGAGTCCAAAGATTGCATTAGTTTCAAGGATACCTAACCGTTCTTTTAGTATTACAGAATAATCGTTAACAGGGGTTAGAACTGCTCCTTCAGGAAGGTCAGATTGACGTCTTTCTACTAATTCACGTAACTCTGCTACCAATGAAATAGTGTTCCCTTCCTTCTTTTTTTGAACACTGAGACTTATAGAGGATGTACCATCTATACGGGAAAGTGTACGCGGTTCTTCATACGTGTCAGAAATTGTAGCAATATCACTCAACCTAAGTGGAGTTCCTGTGGGTTGAACACGGATAATTGTATCACCGATGTAGTCAGGACTTGGGAATTCACCCATTGTTCGGACCATATATTCTGAAGTGCCAATCTCCATTGTCCCAGCAGGAAGATTGAGATTACCAACCTGTAGTGCCATTGTAACTGCAGATATCGGTAGGTTATATGCTTTCAAACGATCCGGATCTACCTCAATCCAGATCTCTCTTTCACGAAGTCCCGCTATTTGAACTGACGCGATATTCTTTATTTCTAATATTTCGTCCTTCAGATTCTCTGCAATATCACGCATCTGGGGTTCTGAAATACTTCCACCAACAACTATTGTCAGCATCGGAAATCCAGATGCAACATCCAATTCCAAAACTTTTGGATCCTCTAAAATCTCTTCAGGTAAATCATTTACTCCCTCTACTGCTGTACGGAGATTTTCCATCTCTTTATCAAATTCCCTGTCGCTCATCTCATCAAAATCAACAGATATAACAGATCTACCCTCTGAAGATGTGGAAAGCATTAGATTAATTTTATTCACATTTTCTTCAATGGCATCTTCAATCGGCGCGGATACAAGTTTCTCTACCTCTTCTGGAGATGCACCTGGATATAGTGTTGTTACTGTAGCAGTTTGTAGAGCTATTTCTGGTGTGAGTTCTCTGGGAAGTGTTATCCAAGCATACAATCCAAATATTATAATAAGAATCATGAGCATATTAGCAAATACTGGATTGTTCACCGACATTTTTGGAATGGACATGATGGAAGTATATCTCCTAAGAGTTTGTATATCAATTCTATTTCATAGTCTTGTGATAATAGTATTACAGTAAGAATTTCAAAACAGTTTCTAAGTCATAAAGTATTAATATTAGACGTAACTAAAGGGTGGATTGTTTAAATCCACCCTTTAGTTACAATCAAAACTGAGATTATTATTGAGATGATTTAAGTTTTCCCCATGTTGTTGCCAATTTGTTAGAAGGATCAACAGAGGCAACTCCATCGAGTGCCTCATCTAAACCTTTGTCCATGATTAATTTCAAGTCCTCTTCTGTGAGTACAGATTTAAAGATGGCAACTTCATCAATCATTCCAACGAAGAATGATCCACCATTCCACCTACCAATGGTGACGGGATCAGCATTTCCAACTCCTTTACCAGGACGAGTACTTGCGCCAGCACGGACACCGTTAACATAGACAACAAGTTGGTCACTATTTTTAGCACGTTCATAGGTCGCAGCATAGTGAATCCAAGTATCCTTTGCAGGCACATTTGCAGATGCTCTGGGTTCCCAACCACCAATATGAACAAAAGTTGACATTTTATTTCCTTCACCAGGTGGATCAATACGTAACAAATATTCATTGTTTTTCGCAATGATTTGTCTCCAATCCCCTATATCAGATGCATTAAACCAAGCCATCATAGTATGTTCATCACCCAACTGTAAATCTGCGGTAGAATCTATAGAGACCGAATCTGCTCCACCAAACTCAAGACCGTCACCGAATTTACCCGCTTTCCATTTGGCACCAGTTATCTCACCATGGTTTTCTTTACCTGAAGAATCCGTTACGTTATCACCTGCACCTTCATCAAATAACCATACACCGACTGCTGTTTCAGGATCTAATGCTACAGAATTTAGAAGAGGCAGTACACATACCATAAAGCATGCTAATCCAAATATTAAAACTAAATTACGCATCTTATCTCCTTCAAATTGAATGTAATCCTAATTGATCTGAGTTGTAATTTGACTACAATTTCAACATATTACTCATAGCAAAACTACGGTTTCTTTAGTATAACATCTAACAATAAAATATTCAAAATAATTCTACAAAACACAGACTATTTCGTTATCAATTCTATGCCTTCATCGCGTCTGAAAAATATACGTAGGTCGGAGCAAGCATAGCGACCTCCGACACATATCATTTCATTGGAGTTCACATGCCAGAGATCGCTACGCTCACTTCGACCTTCAAGAGACTCCAACACTAAATTGACACCTATGTCCTGAAACAAAATTAACCTGACCTTTGTGTTATAGAATTGCAACATCTTTGCTTTTATGCTAATATATATCCATAACAATAGTGTTCTAGTACATACCTATGGAGTTCTGAAGTATGACGCAACAATTGCAAGCCAAACAGATTACCATTGATGATACAATTGATTCTATCGAGGCATGCTATCAAAATGGATGGACAGATGGACTTCCTGTTGTACCACCAACACCCGACCGTGTTGAAAAAATGCTGCGTGGTACAGAAAGATCTCCACAAGAATTGATTACATCAGTCCCGCCTAAATGGGGAAAGGCAACTATTGAAAAAATCGCAATTAATGCTGTGATGGCAGGTTGTCTACCGGAATATCTACCAGTTATTCTTGCTGCTGTAGAGGCGATGGCAGCAGAAAAGTTTAATCTTCACGGTGTTCAAGTGACAACATCACATGTTTCTCCAATGATAATTGTAAATGGACCTATACGCCAAGAACTGGATATAAACGACGGCTTCAATGTATTTGGACAGGGATGGCGTGCAAACGCAACTATCGGAAGAGCCATCAGACTGATATGTACAAACATTGGTGGGGCATTACCTGGAGAATTAGACCGTGCTGCATTCGGACATATTGGTAAATTTACGTGTTGCATTGCTGAGAATGAGGAAGATTCACCTTGGGATCCATTACACGTTGAACGCGGGTTTCTATCAAAGGACAGTGCTGTGACAATTTTCGCAGGTGCAGGTCCACAAAGCATCAACGATCATGGAAGTAACACAGCAGAAGGAATCCTAAATACAATCTGTCAAAATATTTCATCACCCGGAAATAGTAGTGGAGAGACACTCATTGTAATTGGAGTTGAACACGCAAAGACAATATCTGAAGATGGATTTAGCAAATCTGATGTGCGAAACTTTATTGTAAGAACAACGGAGAGATTTTCTCAAGAAGATTTACTTCTGATGGTTGCAGGAGGACCTGCTGGCAGATGGAGTATGCTTGTACAGGGTTGGGGTTCTCCATCATCACGTGCTGTTACTAACGCATTGAAATAATAGTGTAAGTATATTTTCAATATATGAACAATTTATAACAAGATATTGTAACACAGGAGGAAGATATAATGAATAATCAGCCTATTCAACTTACCGATGATCAGATGCGAGATTTCATCATCAATGGGTATATTAAGGTGAAAACCGACTTCCCACCAAGTTTTCATGAACATATTTACCAACAAGTCGATGCCATGTTTGAGCAGACAGGTAACTGGGGTAACAATGTACTCCCACTAATTCCTGAAATCCAGCAAGTATTTGATCATCCAGTGGTGCATGGTGCAATGCAAGGTGTGCTTGGGTCAAACTATATGATGCACCCTCACCGATACTGCCATTACAATCCACAAGGAAGTGGTGGTCAAGGTTTTCATAAGGATACTTATGAAGGGGACGAACAGATTCGACGACACAAGTGTCGTTGGACAATGGGATTCTATTATCCTCAGGATGTGACGGACGACATGGGACCTACAGCAGTACTGCCGGGTTCCCAATATTACGAAACACATGATAGTGCACATGCACAGCCAGATACCTCTCTTTGTGGTGAAGCAGGAACTGTAGCTATCGTTCACTATGACCTATGGCATCGTGCTACTCCGAACGAGAGTGATAAGAAACGGTATATGTTAAAGTTCTTATTCTCTCGGCTTGATGAACCGATAACCCCTGATTGGCAAAGTGAAACTGCCGACTGGCATTCTGTTACTAATGGATCAGAATTGGAACATCCAGAATTATGGGAAACACAGTGGGATTGGTATTACGGAAAACAGAACGGAACTGCAAACGGTGTCTCGACTGCTGAGGTGGATAGTCTTCTCAATACACTGCAACATGAAGATGAGAAACTTAGATTAAATGCATCATACCGATTGGGAAGAGTTGGTGCAGCGGCTGTTCCAACATTAAACAAGATATTACAAGACGCACCCGAATCTATCCGCAACTACGTAGGAAATGCCTTAAGTATCATTGGACAATCTGCTGTCTCAACACTCATTGATGGATTGAAGAATACAGATGAATCTATTCGGACAACTGCAGCTTATGCTTTGGCAGATATAGGAAAACCCGCACAGGAAGCAATGCCAGCATTAACACATGCAGTGAAAGACGAGTCACCTTTGGTGCGCCGACATGCTATTGAAGGATTAGGAATCATTGGACAACAGAATTTAGAGGAAACTGATTTTAGCGAAACGGTAAATGTATTGATTGACTCCATGAGCGACGAACATTATTGGGTTCGTTATAACGCAACACGTACATTAGCGAAATTTGGTGCTATCTCTGAACCTGCAATCCCAATCTTAACAGAACAATTGGATGATGAGAACAGATACGTGCGATTTAATGCTGCGTTAGCACTAAAGGAAATTGATACACAAGAATCCAGAGATGTGTTATTCAACCATCTATTTTCAACAAGATGGTGTGCATTAACTACACGAGAAACTCCGTTTTAACTGCCATCAAATATCTATCCGATGATGTTTCTATTTTATCAGTAAAGTACGATCCTTTATCCTTATACCGTCAATGTTTTAGTTTGGTAATGCTTATTCAGCACGCATATATGGTGTTGAAATTACGCTGTCCTCAGAACACGACGATTGAAAGGTTCCAGTATTAGTAGGAGAAATATACAATGGACATCTTGCATAGCATTCAAAATGCACTTTTGGATGCGCAAGACACACTGAATCAGTTTATCAAGAACCCTAACAATAGCAGAATCATTGCAGAAACTGCCACCTTAATAAAGGAGGTAATTGAAAATAAAGGAAAAATATTTACCTGTGGCAACGGTGGAAGTTTGTGTGATGCAGTCCACTTTGCAGAAGAATGCACCGGTAAGTTTAGAGACAATCGGCAACCACTCCCGGTCATCGCACTCAGCGATGCAGGGCACATCACATGCACAGCAAACGACTTTGGATTTGAAGAGATATTTTCACGTCCCATACTGGCACTTGGACATCCAGGAGATCTGCTAATAGCCATTTCCACAAGCGGTAATTCCGAGAACATAGTTCGTGCCGCAGAGGCAGCAAAATCAAAGCAGATGCATGTATTCGGCTTACTTGGTAGAGATGGTGGGAATCTTATACGCAGTTGTGACAGTTACCTAATTGCACCAGGGAATACTGCAGACCGGATACAGGAAATTCATATTAAGGTCATACACATCCTTATTGAGCAGATAGAACGTATTTTATTTCCTGAAAATTATTGACAATACCACTGCCATACAATTTCACAAATCGCAATTATTGTTGGGTTTCCAAACTTACCCACTAATAGCTGTTATATTAGTATAACTCTAAAAAGTTTTAGAGTTATTCCTGACATATTTTGTCATATATAAGCCATAAAACCTGTGCTGATAAGGGTTCGAAGTCTTATGCCAAAATTGACAAATTTAGGATTGACTCTAAAAACTCTAAAGTTTGACATTTAAATACTTCCCAATTGTCTCCATTTTACAGTAAATAGTTTCTTAAACAAACTATGTCTACCAAGGACAATCTTGTTGTCCAACCGACCTTCCTTCCTACTTTTAATAACTTTTCGTCGTTTTGAAATACGACAATCGGATATCCGGGATATGTTTCCAGAGAATCGTTGACATATTTTGACTCTTCTGATATGATTGAGCATCAAGGAAACATCTCATGCATCTATGGTAAACATTGAAATTAAAGAGACACATTTCTGTAGGAGCAATCTCCGAATCGCGACAAAACTCACTGACAGTCGGGAATCGGAGTTCCCTCCTACAACTCAAAATGTCCTGTTAATTCTAAAGTTCACTATAAACAGTAAATAACTTAAGGTGGAAACTATTGGCTACATCAGATAAAAACCGTGCTTATTGGCGGAAAAACTTACAATATCTTGCTATCCTTCTTGGGATTTGGTTTACTACATCATGTCTCTGCTCAATTGTTTTTGTTGATCAACTTGACAAAATACAAATAGGTGGAATTGGACTCGGCTTCTTTTTTGCACAGCAAGGTTCTATATGGATTTTTGTTGTGCTGATTTTTGTCTATGCGTGGTTGATGAACCGTTTAGAAAAGAAATACAAGGATAACCGAGAGGATGCTGAGGAGTCTGAATAAACATGAGTGTACAGACATGGACCTTCATAATGGTAGGTCTCTCCTTCGCGTTGTATATTGGAGTTGCAATTTGGTCAAAAGCACGTTCCACAGGGGACTTCTATGTAGCTGGTAGTAATGTCCATCCAATTGTAAATGGTATGGCAACTGCTGCGGATTGGATGAGTGCTGCTTCATTCCTTTCTATGGCAGGTCTTATCTCATTTATGGGACGTGACGGTTCGGTATATTTACTCGGTTGGACTGGTGGTTATGTGCTGCTGGCACTCCTATTGGCACCATACCTTAGAAAATTCGGGAAATACACTGTTCCTGACTTTGTTGGGGACCGATACTATTCGCAGTTAGCACGAATAGTTGCTGTTGTTTGTGCTGTATTTGTCTCTTTTACCTATGTTTCTGGACAGATGCAAGGCGTCGGCATCGTCCTATCGCGATTTCTGAATGTCAATGTTACTCTTGGTGTAATCATCGGAATAGGGATTGTATTCTTCTACGCTGTACTCGGTGGTATGAAAGGCATTACCTATACTCAGGTTGCACAATACTGCGTCCTGATTTTCGCCTATATGGTGCCTGCAATTTTCATCTCTATTTTAATCACCGGTAATCCTATTCCACAGTTAGGATTGGGTGCAACAGACGAATCAGGTGTTTACCTATTAGAACGGCTCAACGGATTGAACGAAGCACTCGGTTTTGACCGATATACTGATGGACAGAAATCTACATTTGATCTCTTCTGCTTTACGGCAGCATTGATGTTGGGAACAGCTGGACTCCCACATGTTATTATCAGATTCTACACAGTACGTAAAGCATCAGAAGCACGTGCTTCTGCAGGATGGGCATTACTATTCATCGCTCTGCTCTATACGACTGCACCTGCAGTTGCAATTTTCGCAAGAACAAACCTGCTTGAGACTGTAACTTATAAACAGGACGGAGAATTACAAGATATCAGATATGATGATGTACCAGAATGGTTTATTAATTGGGAAGATACAAAACTAATTACATTTATTGATCTAAATGAAGATGGCAAAATTCAGTACCGTGGTGCAAAATCAGATGAGACAAATGAACTTACTATCAACAAAGACATCATGGTATTGGCGAACCCTGAAATTGCCAAACTTCCGAATTGGATAACAGCGTTAGTTGCTGCTGGTGGATTAGCGGCAGCATTGTCGACTGCTGCCGGCTTACTATTAGTTATTTCAACAGCAGTTGCACACGATCTATTAAAAGGATGTATAGCACCACAACTCACAGAGAAACAGGAATTAGCAGCGGCACGAATTGCTGCGGGGGTAGCAGTCTGTATCGCAGGATATTTCGGTATAAACCCACCAGGATTTGTAGGGGAAGTTGTGGCATTTGCATTCGGTCTTGCAGCAAGTTCGTTCTTCCCAGCAATCGTTATGGGTATTTTCACTAAACGGATGAACAAAGCAGGGGCAGTAGCAGGTATGATTGCTGGTATTACATTTACTGCTGCGTATATTATCTTTTTCAAATTCATCAAGTCAGATCTTGACACACCAGAATTTTGGTTATGGGGTATATCCCCAGAAGGAATAGGAACTCTCGGCATGGTATTGAATTTTATTGTCGCTACAATCGTATCCGCCTTTACGGCACAACCACCTGCGGACGTACAAGCAATGGTCGAAGAAATTCGAGTTCCATAGAAAAGGAGAAAATCTGATGAAATCCATATTTTTACATAAAAATCACTCTAAATATACACTGTATTGGATTAACAAGCTTAAAATATACATTATTACGCTTTTATTGATTACATGTCAATTATCCGCACATGCAGCAAAGCCAACTGACTTTTTTCCAAAAGAAAGTATACTATACATACAAGCAAATGAACTAAATGATGTATATTACGAAATTAGTATGTCTGAAAATTGGAAGAATACTGTTGATTTACTATTGAGTGATTCCAATACAGACGGAATAAGACAAGGTATGCAGTTGGTTGAGAACATTATCGGGACAGATCTTTCCGGAGTAATTGAAACTGTAGGATACCAGATTGGACTCGCAATGTGGCAGAGAGATGTTGACAATCCACATGGTGGTTTTGTTGTGCATTCCGGTGGGAATCTTGCTGAATTACAACGATTAACCAAAATACTAACAGGTTTTATGGGAATGTCTGGGGGTAGATTAAGTATTGATGCAGGGGAATATAGGAAGGTTAAATATAACACACTTCAGATGCCAGATATCCTTTTTACTTATGGATTTGTCAGGGATTTTCTGGTCGTTGGAATCGGTGAGAACAGTTTTCAAAATATGATTGATACCTACCGAAAGAAATCCGAATCTATCAAGAAGAATGAATCCTTTGTAGAAACAATAGATAAATTAGGTTCTGACCAAATCAACTTGTATGTTGACTTGCGGCGGGTTATTCCATTTATAGAAGAAATGGATGCAGAAGCACGGATACAACTTGAAGCATTTTCAAAAATGGGATTTGGACTTAATCTATTGGAAAAAGGTCCTCTTCTTCAGCTTTATACAAAATTTGATCCGAATATTCCTGAAAGTTATATTAGTCGCTTCCTAAAAGAGGGACAGGAACTCAAGTCACTTAAAGGAATGTCTGGAGATGAAGATTTGTTTATTGCTGCTGCTCCGGGCATATTAGAGGCAATATGGGAACTGGTACAAGATGCAATTCAAAATAATGAGTCTGATGACGCTTATGCATTTATAACTTACCTTGAAGGTATAATGAATCTAAATTTTGAGGATGATTTTATCAAAGGTCTTACTGGTGAAATCGCATTGACTGTGGATGATTTACCGAGGTTTAATCCCGAGGCTGTTGAAAGTCTGGATATTGATTTTGAAAATACCTTACAAATAGATGCAAACAACGTTCATACTCAAGGAGGTATAATTTTTAATTCAGCAAACCCATCAAAATGGGATAAGGTTGAGAACAGTGTATCAAACCTACAGAACACCTCCGTTTCTACAACAGATTATAAAGGCACAGATGTGTCTGTGTTCGCCTCAAATATTTATTATGCTGAAAAGAATGGATTATCTCTTTTAAGTTTTTCTGAAAACCAGATGTATGCAATGGTAGATGGACTGGAAAACAAAAAGAAAATTTCATATTTAAAACAAGTACCTAAAAAACCATTGGCGTTCTTTAAAATTAATATAATGAAGTGGATCGAATTGGTTGATGATTCATTGATGATTGATAATGAAGAAGAAATAGACGACATAGCACTACTTCTCGCTTGGATTACAGTCAAAGATAATGAGGCTATGTTAGAAATCGCCTTCCCAGATAAAGAGTCACCAATTGAATTGTTTATTAAACTTCTCCCTTATATTGCTACTGGAATCTCAGGGTAGATTGGCTAAGAGGAGGAATATATTAATGTTGATTAAACTTAGGACTTTCTACCAAAATGCAGATTGGTTCAGACGCTTGGGTTTTTCTCTGAGTATAATTATGGGAGTATATCTTACCACAGGAGCTTATACATATTTTTCAAAAAATTGGTCAAGTAGGTTAACCTTCATTTCAGGTCTGCTTTTCCTTCTAAGCGGTTTGTTTACATATCATTCACGGTCTATTACTGCGAATGTATTAGGTACAATCGTTTCTATTATCGCCGCTATCCTAACTTTTGTAGCCATATTTTGATATAAATGATATGGTTTTTATTATTCTTGCAATTTGACAAACTGCTGTTGTAATAAAGTTCAGAATATGCTTAAGTAATCAAATAATTGAAATGAAAATAGTAATTCTTATAGGAATATAATAATGATTGAAGTATGTTTTTTTGCTGATGAAGTTTCCAGAGACGATTTTGAGGAAGCTATCAAACTTGGTGTTGAAGCCGGTGCGACTACTGTAGAAGTGCGTGGTGGTGTATGGGGTAAACACGTAACTGAAATTGACGATGATGACGTAAAACGCGCACAAGACGTGCTCAGCTCATACAATGTTAGTGTAGCAAGCATCGGTTCACCTTTTGGTAAATGTCCTATAGACAATCAACAAGAGTATGAACGACACTTACGACATTTTGATCGCATGGTTGAACTGGCACATGCGTTTGATACTCAAATCATTCGCGGATTTGCATTTTGGAATCCAAATCGACGACTCAAAGAGGCTGCCCGACCAGATATTAATGACTATTTGGAACAGATTGCTGAAAAACTTGGTCCAGTAGTACCAATTGCAGAGGAAGCAAACGTAGTTCTTGCATTTGAGAATGAAGATGCCACTCTCGCAGGTAGTTGTGAAGAGACTCGAGCAGTCATTGATGCCCTTGGCAATAGTCCTGCGCTTGCTTCCTGCTGGGATGTAAATAACGGAATAAACTGTGATGAAAAGCCGTTGCCAGATGGATATTCGCATATAAAAGGACTTGTTCGTCATGTACATGTAAAACCGAATCGGCAGAAGAATCTTGATCCGATTAGAGATACAGATTTACGCTATGAAGAGTTGTTAAGAACACTGTTAGACGACGGATTTACAGGTGCTGCAAGTATTGAACATTGGGGTAACCCAGAACAGATGTTAGATGGAATCCGTCAACTTCGCGCAGTTGTTGACGCAATGTAACCATTTCACTATAAGGAGAATATTGTAATGCATTTGAAACCTGACGCAGCACATTTGAATTGGCAAGGTGTTGTGTCTATTGAAAAAACAGATGATTCCATAATGCCGTGGAGAACCCCACATGAGATGCATGTGCTGTTCCCCGAACCTTTGTTAGAAAGGTCTGCAATGCCAGCAGGTGTCCGCATCAGTTTTCGAAGTAACACTACACGTATATCGGGAAGTATTGTCGAACAACGCGAATCTGGGATGCTTGACCTATGTTGCGATGGAGAGTTCATTACATCTTATGATTTGAAAGGAACAAACAGTTTCGTATTTGAGAATCTGTCAAATAAGAATAAAGTAATTGAATTATGGCTTCCTCAATTCGGTAAATTTCAACTTCGTCATTTAGATATTGATGATGGTGCAACATTAGAACCACATATTGACAAACGTCCCAAGTGGATAACTTATGGAAGTTCTATCACACAGTGTCGTTCCGCCGCATCACCGACACAGACTTGGCCCGGGATTGTAGCACGGAATCAGGACTTCAATCTTACCTGTTTGGGTTATGGTGGACAGTGTCACCTTGATTCTATGGTAGCACGTATGATTCGGGACCTACCTGCAAATTATATCTCAATGTGTCTGGGAATAAACATACAAGGAGCAAACAGTTTAGGACCACGTGCATTTCGTCCTGCAATTATCGGGGCAGTCCAGATTATCCGCGAGAAACATACAGATATACCTATTGTCCTGATGTCCCCAATCTATTGTCCGAACAGAGAAAAGAACCCAAACGCAGTTGGTTTCAGTTTACAGAAAATGCGTGAAGAAGTACAAGCAGCAGCAGAAGCACTTAAATCTTATGGTGACGACAATATACACTATGTTAGCGGTTTAGATGTGTTTGGTTCTGACTTTGTAGACCTACTCCCAGATAGCTTACATCCAGATGCTGAGGGATATAGAGTGATGGGAAACAATTTTGTGAAAGTTGTTGCAAGTAAGTATTTTGTCGAGTGAACATAATAATTGAGAGTATGGGAGAAGATCTATGGAAACGTATCGTGCTGCAGTTATCGGTTGTAGTCGTATGGGAGCATTCATTGATAACGAAGTTCCAGATTATGAAGCGATAAAGTTACCATATTCTCACGCTGCTGGATTTTATGATGAAGATCGTACCGAATTAATCGCATGTGTTGATCTTCGTCCAGAAGTAATGGAACAATTTGGTAACCAATATAATGTTCCAAAAGAGAAGCAATATACCGATTATCGCGAGATGATTCAAAAAGAACAACCGGATATCGTAAGTGTTGCTACACAACCGGAGCATCGTGCAGAAATAGTTATACACGCTGCGGAACACGGTGTAAAAGCAATTTATGCAGAAAAGGCGATGGCTTCTTCTATGGATGAAGCTGCAGCAATGGTGTCTGCAGTAGAAGAAAATAACGTTGCCTTTAACCTTGGAACAAATCGTCGTTGGCACACAGGTTTTGATAAAATGAAACAGGTGATTGATAGCGGTGAAATTGGGAGACTCCGCACTCTAATCATCTATTCAAACGGGACTCTATTTAATACTGCAAGCCATAACATTGATCTAATCTTACGTCTAAACAGCGATGTTCCTGCAAGCTGGGTTTCTGGTTATCTTCCGCAAGGTGATTCGGTTTTTAACGGGGATGTGTTGAAAGCTGATCCGTCGGGAGCAGGAACAATTTACTTTGAAAACGGTGTAACAGCGCATGCCCTGTTAACACCCCGCAGTAGCGAATGGGAAGCAATTTGTGATGGCGGAACCGTCACATGCTGGAATAACGGATGGCAATGGCACCTTCGTAAGAATCAAGATGTACCGGGATGGAGAACATGTAAAGTAGCCGATACCTTTCCTTCTTTTGAACGAACAAGTAGCACAGCAAACCTCATAAAAGATCTTATCCATTCATTAGATACTGGACAACCTACGCGCGGTGGTGTCCGATGTGCTTACGCAAGCACAGAACTTATTTTTGGTATAATTGAATCACATCTACAAAACGGTAAGCGAATTGAACTTCCACTGAAAAACTCAATTATCCGTTTAAATAGAAATCCAACTGCAAGACAACCCCGGTTTAACTAAAGACAGTAAGAGTTCGCTCCACTTACCGGACATTAACCTTTGTTGAAACTTCAAACAAATTACTTTGTATCAATTGGAGGAATTCACGATGAGATTTACAGTCTTCTGTTTACTTACCATGGTAGTTCTGATGATTACACCTTTAACATTTGCAGTTCATGACGAAGAAAAAGGACCAGATAAATTTGGAAGGTACGAATTCAAGGAACAGGACATTAAAGCAGCAACGGATGCTTGTGATGCTGGTGGGAAACCTGGTCCTGAATATGTACCCACAGTTCGCGATGAACAACCGAACTTGGCATTATTAATAGATGCTAAACCTGAAGCATCCTCTTTGTTAATAGGCTGGTGTCCACATCGGCACTGCACTGAATACCTGAACGACGGTTTTTACAATAACTGCCGTAGTTGGATTATAGATACAATTCCCGGATGGGCACAAATTGATATAGGGACAGTGGCAAATGTTAACAAAATCTACTTCGGTAGTGACCATTCACAGGGATTTATTGACCGAATGACAGCAGATTTTGATATTCTCGTTGCGACAACAAAAGCTGATGCCGATTCTAATGCAGGGACCTGGAAAAAGGTTTATACACATGAAGGTGGTCCCATCAGTAAAACTACTGAGATAACCTTTGACGATGTGGAAGCACGCTGGTTGCGTATCCACATTCGTGCAAACAATGGTGCACGAATAGATGAGATAGAGATATATGGGGGTTCTGATCCGATGGCAGTTGAACCAAATGATAAACTAACAACAATCTGGGCTCAAATAAAAACAAACAAGTTCTAACATTATGAGAGGAATAAAAATGCGATATGCAATGTTTTTGATATTAATTCTGTGTGTAAGCACAGTTTCCGCTGAAATACTGTTTCAAGATGACTTTGAAAGCGGTAAAGTTGACAACAAAAATTGGGCACCGCTCGGTACCTGGGCAATTGAGGATAGTGATGATGAGCACGATGTTCTTGGTAAAAAAGTGCTTGCTGTACAAGGAAGTGAAATCGGTCTAAGCGTTGATAATTTTCCTGAAGAATTTGACTATTACGCTGATTTTAGAACTGTGGCTGCTGGTCTGACGGGCTTTGTCTTTCATGCACAAGACGGAAATAATGTCTATATGCACCAGGTTTCAACAGCAGGATCTGGACATACACCACAACACATCCGATGGCACAGAAAAGTTGGTGGTGGGTATTCAGTAGACGCATTACCCTTCGCCGACAAGGTAAATCGCGACCAAAATGTATGGTATCGTGTCAAGTTTGAGGTACGTAAGAACTATAATTTTAAAGCCTATCTGGGTGATGTCGGAGTCGAAGACGATGGTCTTACCCTTGTTAGTGAATGGACAGATGCACAAAAATCTTTTGAGAAAGGTAAAATTGGTATACGGATGAGTGGAGGAGAACGTGCTCAATACGATAACATTGTCATTTCCTCTGCTGGATTCGACATTTTTTCTGTAGAACCACATGGGAAACTTGCCCTAACCTGGGGAAACCTTAAACGTCAATAGATCAATAAAAGATTTATTTATTGATCTATCACATTGACATGTAAGTTTTGTTATCAATTTTGGTTTCATAATAAACGTAATGTATGGTATAATTTTTCAATGACAGTTGATCCAACTGTATAAATATAATAAAATAAACTGAATAGGGAAATACAAGAACTGGCAACTGAGCTATCTAAATTTTCCTATTTCCACAAGGAGATGAAGTAATATGAGATACTTAATCTGTTTAATATTGATTTTGTGTGCTGGAATAGTTTCAGCTGAAATTCTGTTTCATGATGATTTTGAGAGTGGTGAGATTGATACTGATAAATGGTCACCACAAGGTAGCTGGGTGATTGAAGATAATGCCGATGGACACGATGCTCTCGGTAATAGTGTGTTATTCATTCCAGGTGGTGAAGTAGGACTTAGTGTTGATGATTTTCCCGAAGAATACGATTATTACGCAGATTTCAAAGCAACACAGAATGGCTTAACTGGATTTGTTTTCCACGGACAGGATGCTAACAACATTTACATGCATCAGGTTTCAACAGATGGTTCGGGACACACACCACAACACATCCGTTGGCATCGTAGAGTCAATGGTGGGTGGGCAGCAGAACCAGGCGCATTTGAAGATGGCGTTGATCGAGAAGCAAATGTGTGGTACCGATCAAAATTTGAGGTGCGGTCAGGTTCCAACTTTAAGGCTTACATAGGACCCATAGGTGGTGATTCTGACGAATTATCTTTTGTAAGTGAATGGACAGATTCAGAGGGAGCCTTTTCAACTGGTAAAATCGGTTTTCGCATGAGCGGTGCTGAACACGCACAGTACGATAACATTACTGTCGTAACACCAGGAGGAAACCCAGCCCCAGTTGAACCAAAGGGCAAAATTGCCGTAACATGGGGTAACTTGAAACATAAGTAATGCCAAAACAATCCTCTGCACAGAAAGGAAATTGTGGTAAGTCATTGTCTCTCGGCATCATCGGTGCTGGTAGGATGGGTAGACATCACCACAGTGCAATAACTAACTATGGGACGCGTATAGTTGCTGTTCATGATATTCGTGTTGAAGCAGCACGAGAACTTGCGTCACTTACTGATGCTGAAATTGCTACTGATGTGTTGAGTGATTTTTTTGATGTAGAGATGGACGGGGTGGTGATTACAACGCCACCCCCTGTTCGTATAGAGCCAATCAAGATGGCATGTGAACGTGGCATCCCAATGATGGTTGAGAAACCTCCTGCACTCAATGTCACAGATGGACGTAAGTGTCTGGAATATATTCAGAATGCTGATGTCATCGCAGCTGTCGGTTTCCAACTCAGATATCACCCACTCTATGAAAGACTTAGAACTTTAATTGCTAATCAGACTGTCCATTTGGTTAGAACAGTCTGTACTATTAACTACTACCTCACATTTCAAATGCCTACATGGTTCTTACAGTCAGAGATTAGTGGCGGTCCATTAGCAGAACAGGCTGTGCATGTGTTGGATTGTGCACGGTATGTTATGGGAAACCCGAAACCCTTACAAGCACATGCATTGACTATAAAAAATATGGCACTGGAACGGACAGAGTTTGATGCAGAAAATGCTATACAGATGACTTACGAATTAGACAATGGAGTGTTCGGTACGCATCTGAATCATTGTGGAACTGAGGAGTTTTGTTTTGATGTTGAGGTAGTCGGTCCGCATTTACGGCTACAGGCAAATATGGCTGATAATTCCATTCAGGGATATCTCAATGGTGAAAAGATAAATGAAACTGCTAAATCTCAAAACAGTATAGGTTTAGACAAAACAGGAGCGTGGTTGAGAGCAATTGAAACTGGAGACAGAACACTCGTTCGTTCTCCATTTGTTGATGCACTTGAAACACTTACTTTAATTGATGCTGCTATAAAAAGTCGCCATACTGGTAGATTTATTAAAGTGGAGGAATTATGACGATTGATTGGATCTATTTTAGAAATGGCTGAAACTCATGCAAGAAAGTGCAAGAGGTACTTGACACAAATAATATACAAGCAGAAAACCGATCAGATGCGAGAAAAGATAAACTTGAATCGGACGCTGTATGGGAATTAATTGGATCTGCTGAGCAGATTGTTGTCGCTAAAGGCAAGAAGGTGGAAACCTTTATACCTAATGAGGATGTACGGGACGATGTTCTGAATGTAGTTCTCGGACGAAGCGGTAGCCTACGTGCTCCAACTGTACAAATTGGTAATGTGTTTTATGTAGGCTATAACGATACCATCTATTCTGAACCACCGTTTGGAAATGGATAGAGTGAAAGCAAATGTCTATTGAAAAGATACTGATTACTGGTGCTGCAGGTTACCTCGCACAGTTTGTAATTGATCAGTTGCATACATCCTATCACTTAACACTTACCGATATTGCTGAACCTAAAAAAGAGTATGAGGGTATAAACTTCATTAAGGCAGATGTTACAAAATCTGCTGAGATTGAAGCAGCGTGTGCAGGTCAAGATGCTGTTATACACCTTGTCGCGTTAGTACGTGAAAGGCACGGTAAACCTAATACTCTGTTTGCTGATGTGATGGTGAAGGGAACTTGGAACGTCGCTGAGGCATGTATTAGACAGCATGTGCAGAAGTTAGTAAACATCTCCAGTATTTCAGCATGTCCACCCTCACCTGGTGTTCAATTACCATATCAAGTTGATAAACCGTTTCAGTTTGGTGGAGGCGACCTTAATTATGCGTTGGCGAAATATCTCGGTGAACAGATAGGTTTAGCATATCATCAGGCACACGGTTTGAAGGTAATTCATATCCGTCCAGGAGTTATTGATGGTGATGGCATGAATCCCGGACCATCAGCACCTAAAACCGTGTCAGAACCTTGGTTTGTCTATGTTGATCCGAGAGATGTTGCTCAATGTGTGGAATGCGCTATCGAATCAGAACATGTGAGTTATGGTGCATATAACGCAGTTGCTGGTCGATCAGACTCCCGTTATGACTGGAAGCAAGCAGAACACGATATAGGATATTCACCTAAACACAATTGGGAGGATATACCAGATAGCAATTTCTAAGACCGTTATTACGGGACAACCCCTCCATATTTCACCCCAGTTAGATATGCGATTTCGCGTTTCCAAGTAGTTAGGTCATCAAGGCTGAAATTGTTCAAATGAGTATGTCCACACGCACGGGCTAACACCTGCATCAATTCAACTGAAGCAGACAAGAAGTTGTTCAAACGTTTAGCTGCTACTTCAACCTTCAATCGTGCCCGTAAATTTTCTTTTTGTGTTGCAATTCCCACAGGACAGTTGTTTGTATGACATGCACGCATTCCGATGCATCCGATTGCTTGCATTGCAGAATTGGCTATTGCGACTCCATCTGCACCGAGTGCTAACGCTTTGGCAAAATCCGCTGCTGTTCTTAAACCTCCTGTGATGATAAGTGTAATATTGCTGTTACCTGTATCATCAAGATATTTGCGCGCACGTGCTAAGGCAGGCAATGTTGGTACTGAAATATTGTCTCGAAACAGAAGTGGGGCAGCACCTGTTCCACCACCTCTACCATCCAATATAATGTAGTCCACACCTATTTGGAGTGCTGATTCAATGTCTTTTTCAATATGTTGTGCGGAGAGCTTAAATCCAATCGGAATACCACCTGTTTCTTTTCGAACTAAGTCAGCGAATTTTGCGAAGTCATCAAGGGTTTCCCAATCAGGAAATCGTGCAGGTGAGATTGCTGGTTGACCTGCGGACAGTCCTCTGACAGCGGCGATTTCCTCAGTCACCTTACTGCTGGGTAGATGTCCACCTGTACCCGTTTTTGCACCTTGTCCTCCTTTGAAGTGAAATGCTTGTGCGTGATCTAATTTGTCAAAAGAGAAACCGAATCGTGCAGATGCAAGTTCATAAAAGTAGCGGCTGTTGGCATTTGCTTCAGCTTCCAACATACCACCTTCCCCAGAACATATACCAGTTCCAGCCATTTCAGCCCCCTTTGCCAACGCAATTTTCGCTTCTGCTGACAAAGCACCGAAACTCATATCAGAAACAAAGATCGGTATATCTAATTTCAGCGGTTTTTTTGCATTTGGACCGACTGTTAATTCAGTGCCAACCGGTGTATCGTCAAGATGTGGGGTTTTGTAGAGTTGTGCGACGACAAATTGCAGATCATCCCAATTGGGTAAGTCATTTCTCAGCACACCCATTGCTGCTGTTTGTCCGTGGTGTCCAACATTGCTTAATCCATTACTTGCTAATTCTTGGATTTCATTGACATAAGGTTCCTCCGTTGTACCATGAATATCTTGATAGTTTCCTTGATATTTTTCACGGTGATACGGTTGAGGATTCTCCTTTTCCCATTCACGGATTTCATCTTCGTCTACATATACTATGTCGTCTTCAATCCATGCAGCAAACTTTGCAAGTCGTTCAGAATTCAGGTATTCGCTTATACCCGTATCATAACGGTAATCCCAGAAGTGTACTCCGCAAATCAGGTTCTCACCTTCAATATAGCCATCTGCGAGTAGTGCTCCGCGATGATGACAGCGTCCGTATAGGACAGAAATCTGATTATCATATCGTATAATGACTAAATCTACATTTGCAACGAGCGCGTAAGCAGGTTCTTTGTCGTTGAGTTTGCTAAATTTCGCAACTTTAGTTTTCGTCATGTCATTAACTCTTTCTACGTTTTTTGGGTATAAACGCAAAACAGGACGAACAGGATTACTCAGCTGCTTCTTCTTGACTGTTGGGTTCGGTTTGTTCAAGTTGAGAGAGGCGTAGTTCTAAATTATGCTGCTGTCTTCCTAAACGCAATACATATAGCATGATAGCAAGCCAAATAACTAAATAAGCGGCGTACAGAAATTTGAGTCGTCTTTTTTGTTCTGATTCCAGTTGCTCAATAGCCAGTTGTACAGTTTTTGTGGCTTCATCTTCATCTATCTGTGGTTTTGTTTCACCAGCTTCTTCTGCAGCGTTTACGACTTGTGCAATTGCATCCGTTACTGCAGCATCAACTTCATTCGATGTTATCGCGACAGGTATTTGTGCTATCAGAAACAATCCGAAGATTCCAATAAAAGTTATAATTATAATAATACGCATTTACATTTCTCCAAGTTGTTTTTGCCGTATTGCTTCATATCGCAGATTAGATTCCCCCATACGATATTGCAAAAATAACATTAGACCATAGAATGAGAGGAAGGCTAAGAATGTGAACCAAAAGGTCAATTTCATTGTTGGTGCCATATCGTATTTTGTATTTGTTCCTGGATGCATATTTGATGCTGCTTGCCAAATATTGACTGAATGGTATACAATTGGCACGTTCAAACCAGCAAAGATACCTAATACTGCTGAAAAAGTTCTGCGTGTTTCTCCTCTCAATATTGCCCGTAGAATAAAATAACCGACATACATCAACCACATTACCAGAGTTGTCGTTAAACGAGGTTCCCAAGTCCACCATGTATGCCAAGAAACCCGTGCCCATATCGGTCCTGATAACAACACCGCTGTGCAAAAGAGGAGTCCAATCTCTGCTGATGCTACTGCTAATATGTCATGCTGTGGTTTCCTTTTTATAAGAAACATAATACAGAGGGCAAAATTGACACCAAATGCTACAAATGCTATGAATGCGGATGATACATGAAAGTAGAAGACCTTTTGTATCTCCAGCATGCTTTTTTCCATAGGGGCATAAGCAAAAATGAGATATATTGCGAAGAAAATCATAATTGCAGATAGAACAGTCAGTATCTTTATTGATTTTCCCATATCGGACTCCCTGTAAGTATTTCCGGTCCATCAGAAAGAACTGCCACAGTATGTTCAAATAGTGCAGACAAACTCCCATCTGAGGTAGTAACCCTCCATCCATCCTCCAAAATATCCACACTTGATTGTCCTGCATTAACCATTGCCTCAATTGCCAGCACCATTCCCGGTCTTAAACGAACTCCTCGTCCGGGTTTTCCATTGGTTGGTACTTGTGGTTCTTCATGAAGGTGACGACCAATACCGTGTCCTGAAAAGTTCTGAAGCACGGAAAAACCTGCTTTTTCGGCAACATTTTGAAGTTGATATGATACATCTCCCATACGGTTTCCCGGTTTTGCTTCTGAAATAGCTGCATATAATGATTCTTTAGTGACTTCAAGTAACTTTAGTGCATCAGGAGTTGTTTTTCCTACGGTAAATGTATATGCGTTATCACCGTGATACCCATCAATGTGAACAGCAGTATCCACCCCGATGATGTCACCTTCCTTTAACACTTCATTTATATCTGGAATTCCGTGTATAACGGTGTTGTTGACAGATACACAGATTGTGGCAGGATATGGAGTATGATCCGGAATTACATAACCAAGAAATGATGAAGTAGCCTTCAAATCTGCAATGGCTTTACGTGAGACCATTTCTAATTCGTAAGTCGTTACTCCTGGTTGAATTGCGTCAGCGATAGTCTGCAAAACTTTTGCGGCAGCTTGTCCACTGCGCTTCATTTTCTCAATTTCTGTTCTGTTCTTAATTCTGATTTTTTGCATAAAATTCAATAATCTTTCTCGAATAAAACGAACGCAACAGGTATCAGAATACCAATACTGTTAACATTTTATCTAACTATATCACCAATCAACGTATGTGCAGTAGCAGAATGTATTTTCACATTGACAATATCACCGACCTGTGTCTCTTCCTTTGGGAAAACTGTGGTTTTGAATGTATCGGTCTTACCGTGATATTGGTCAGCATTTCGTCGGCTATCTCCTTCAATCAAAACAGGTACAGTAGTTCCTATCTTTGATTGGTTAATTTCTCCAGAGATTTTCTCTTGTAGATTGATAATCTCGTTTAATCTTTTTGCCTTTTCTTTTTCAGGTACATCATCGGGTAGCATTTTGTTTGCTAATGTTCCATCTCGATCAGAATACTTAAACATAAAGGCAGAATCGAATCTGATTTCTTCCATTAGTTCATAGGTTTGCTTAAAATCTTTTTCGGTTTCCTCACAAAAACCGACAATGACATCAGTTGAAATAGCAATCTGTGGTATTTTATCACGGATTTTTGAAACCAGCTCACGATATTGTTCTGCGGTGTATGTTCTTCGCATTCGTTGTAACACCTGAGTGGATCCAGATTGCAAAGGGAGATGGAGTTGATTACATACTTCCGGACAATTTTCCATCGCATCAATCATACTGTCTGTGGCATCTGCAGGATGTGGTGATGTAAATCGGACCCGTTCCACACCGTCAACTTCAGCAATGCTCCAAAGGAGTTCACCAAAATCATGGTTTCCATCATGGTATGAGTTGACTGTTTGTCCGAGTAGTACAATTTCTTTAAAGCCTTCCTCCACAAGTCTTTTAACATCATCTGTAAGTATTTTCAAGGGAATGCTTCGTTCTCTACCTCGGACAAAAGGTACGATACAGAAAGTGCACATTTTATCACATCCTCGTTGAATTGTGAGCCATGCACGGATCCCTTCTTTTCTAATGGGTGCGATATCAGCATAATCTTCGCTTTTATCCAACTGCAAGCCAAGAAATGGATCTCCACTCACTACAGCATTGAGTGCCATAGGTAAGTTGCGATACGCATCAGGTCCCATAACAAGGTCTACATAAGGTGCTGCATCCAAAATCTTATCGCGGAGATGTTGTGCCATACAGCCACAAACTCCGATTATGAGATTCCCTTCACGTCGCTTCTTATGATTTAGATGCTCAAGCCGATTTATGACCTTGGTTTCTGCGTTTTCACGGATGGCACAGGTGTTCAGCAAGATTACATCTGCATCATCAATATCAGATACTGTGCGATGTCCTGCCTGTGTTAAGATACCTGTCATGAGTTCACTGTCACTGACATTCATCTGACACCCATAGGTTTCAATATAGACATTGCGTTGGAATTGTTTTTTGATGTTTATATCAGAAGGTTGTGTTAACAACTTGTCATCAGGAATTAATTGAGATTGGGATGAGTAGATTGGAAGAGGTGATTTAGTTTTCATTGTATTATGCGGTTTAACATACATTTTAGAATTTAACTTTGACCACTTATATATTTTTTATAGTAATCCGATATGTCAATCGTAAAAAGGTCTCCAACATAAACAATCACACGGTATTTTGTGGTTCGAATTGCCTTTGTGTCTAAGGTAAACGGTTGTGATTGTGCACACAGATATCCAAGATATGCGTCTTCAGCAAGAAATATTGTTTGTCCATTTTCTGGATGTGGAAGAATTGCCAATCCGATGGATGTGTTACCGATTATACCACAAAGTGTTCCCCACACAGATTCCTTCTCGTTCACTTCCATTTCACCGATTCTACCATCTGAATTTGCTGCTTTCCGATGTTCCATTTCGGCTGCATAATAACCTAATCCGATGTTATCAACCGTAATAGGGTTAGATGGAGCATGTAAATCAATGTTTATATCAATTACTTGTATGTTGTTTTGTTGTGGTAGAACTATCGTCTCACAGTTCTTTATTATCTTATGGCTGTTTTCTTGGAATTCGGTTATGCTAACGAATTGGACATATTCTTTTAATGTTTCCCATTCAAGGTTTGTAGTTTTCTTTTGTAACTCTATTTGTTTTCCACTTTCATCTTTCACCGATCCAATTGAGAAACAGAGACCCGGTAAATGCTTATTTCCAATACCTATTGTCATCACTTGTCCATTCGGAGCATTTATAGGGTGATAGTGGGGTTGTGTTATTGACTCTCCATAACAATAGGTGAGTGTTGGTTCACCATTCTCAGAGATTGATAATTCTTTTCCTGGAACTTCTTCAAGTCTAAATTCCATGTGCTAATTATACCATATCTGTCTTAAATATGCAAAAGTTCTTGGTAGTAAACAATAATTCTTCAATTGTTGATATTCTAACTCAACTACATCCAATAGCACACAAAATCTAACGATGTCCAATGATCTGCATTAGAAAAATGACGTTACACGTCCAATTAGGAATTTGTATGTATCTAATTGTGACGTTTGCACGTCCTAATTAGGACGTTTTTCACGTCACATTGACGTGGAAAAGCTAAGCTGTACAAGGAATGTGACGCGATTTTCGCATTTTTTTGTTTTTCCTTGATTTTTTGTGTGTCATATAGGGTAAGACCGATATAATTACTATGTGAAATATATTATAACACATCAATTTATGTTTGTCAAGAAAAATAATCATATCATGTAAGTTTTATCAACTAATGGTTAATTATCTGATTCAGAAATATATATTAAGTTTATTACAAATAGACATGGAAGGTAGATGACCTATGAAACCCAAAATTGGTATCCCTGTAGTTGATCGTGACGGAAATCACATGTTCAAAAATTATATTACTACAATTGAGGAGTATGGAGGAGAGGCACACTTATTAATTCGTGGTTGTGGAAATGCTAAGGATTTTGTGTCGCAGATAGATGGATTATTGCTTCCTGGAGGTGGAGATATTCATCCAGATTACTTTAATCAAGAATGGCATCCAGAAATCATAAACGTCAATGAAGATCGTGATGAATTAGAAATATCAATATTTGAAGAAGCATTCAACCAAGACATTCCAGTTTTTGGAATTTGTCGCGGGATTCAAGTGATGAGTGTTGCCATGGGAGGAAGCCTATATCAGGATATAGAAACGGAATATCCGCAAGAAGCGGTCACACACCCCAGTATATCCGCTAAAGATTCACGACACAATATTGAGATTGAACCTGAAAGTGTGCTTGGAAAGATAATTGGTGAAAGTGCAGAAGAAGTGAATTCTGCTCATCATCAGGCAGTAGATGATATTGGTGAAGGTTTTGTGGTGACTGCCCGTTCAGAAGATGGTATCGTCGAGGCGATGGAAAATCCCTCAAAACAATTTATGGTCGGTGTGCAATATCATCCTGAGAGGATGACACAAAATGAGAAGTTCAGAGAACATAGACGAAAACTATTTGAAGCGTTTCTTTCTTCAATAAAATAAAGCATCATCCAACATATTATGTGGTTAAAAACTTGCAATCAGCGAGAAACGGTGTGTTAATCCCAATACACCGAATGGTACAAGTGCGTAATCAATTTGGAAATGCTTAAGTGTCAATCCAAATCCACCTGCCAAACCTGAGATAGGACCTAAATCATTTCCACCTAATTTGTATTTATACCCAGTGCGGAGTTGTAAGATATTTGCAATTGTATAACCTATTCCTGCCCCAATAGAATTATCGTTGTCAGTGGGACGAATAAAATCAATGGTAAGTATAACAGTATCTTTCCATAGTCTATATGCAGTGCCTAATCTGAGGACAAATGGCAGTGGAAATGAGTCCTCTATATATTTTACTCGTGGACCTACGTGTTGAGCATTGATGCCAAATGAGAGTGGCATGTGTGAAAAAGTGTATAACCCACCAAAATCGAAGGCATATCCGTTTCCATTTTCGTCAGTAATCTGTTCTTGTAAATATTTTGCGTTTATACCAACAGCTAATGTTTTACCGAATCCGCGCGCATACGAGAGAATTACTGCGAGATCATAGGGACGGAATATTTCGGTTTCGTTTCCATCTTGATCGCGTCCTTGCAGTTCTCCAAAAGACAGGAAATTTGCGCTGGCACCAACTGTATTGTTGTCACCAATTGGAAAAGCAAATCCAATGAATTCGTGATTGATATCAGCGAACCATTCGTTGTGCATAAGTGCGAGTTGGGGTTTGTCAAGTTTTATGAGACCAGCGGGATTCCAGTAGGAAGCATAAAGATCATCTGTGGCAGCGACTTGTGATTCTGCCATCCCCATTGCCTTTGCACCAACACCTATTTTTAGGAAAGTCATAGCGCGTGTGCCAGCGTTTTCGTGGATGTCTGTGTTATCTGCTTCAACCGATATGGATGGGAAAACGGTAAGTATAATAATTGTATATGTGATTAGTCGGTACATTATCATTTCTGGTTGTGATAGGGAAATAGTTAAGTAGATTCAATGACTAAAACTATTTGTGTTAGTGTATATTCCTTTGGATTTGTTCAATTTCAGTAGTTTAATTGTATCACACATTCAATTGATAGTCAACCTGTAATCATATAAGGACAAGAATAAATAGTATTCCATATTACAGAAGATTCTAATAACGAAAATACCCAAACAGTCAGATTTAATATTGACAAAAAAGGTTAAATTATGGTATTATACAATGATTCTCTCTAATATACAAACGACTTTAACTCTCCAATTTACGCATCCAACAATCTGGCAAAGCACATGGGACAGTTCCAATTCAAATTCACAGATATCTTTAGAGTTTGTAGGTACGGCTTTAGTGGCAGAAGGATAGGACTTCATCTGGTAGGTATTTTACTTGCCTATCTGTTATACGAAATATTGGTCTATCTCAGTCTTGCAATTACTGGTGGATCAGAAGTGAATTCGTATTGGGATTCTTACGGTCTCTTGCCAGTACCTCCATTCATTGCTACTGACCTAAAGCCACTCACTATTGGTGCAATGTGGTTTGGAATAATTATCTTCGCCTCAATCTTTTTCCTTGTCAGCACAATGACATCCAAAATAACTATAGAACAATTACGTGGTGATATATACTTCTCTGTTGGAGATGCATTAAAGTTTATAAGACACAAATGGCAAACAGTGATTGGGTCCTTCTTATCCTTACCTTTTCTCATCCTTCTTCTACTAATGATACCAATTACCGTTGCGCTTTTTGGCAGAATACCTTATATTGGGAAACCACTTCTCATAATTGCCTCCGTATTTTCCCCTATTGCATTTTTTATAGGTCTTCTCACAGCATTTATATTTGTTGTATTTATTGCCAGTTTGTTTTTTATGCCAGCGATTGTTGCCACCACAGGTTCAGATGCTTTTGAAACAGTCTATCAACTCTTTTCGATAGTTTGGAATCAGCCATGGCGGCTCGTAGGATATGGGATATTGCTGTTTTTTCTTAAGCTGTTGTTGGTGCCAATATGGGGAATATTCTGTATTGCGGGGATCATGATAGTATTAATTCCAACATTTACTCTACATACCCCATTTATACAGGAAACTATTATAATCGCAAATGAATGGTTGGGTGGTGGACTGCAAAAAGTAATTGGTTTTTTATTTAGGGATGACGCTGTGCTTTTTGGATTTGATAATACTTCCCAACTTCCAGTTCCAACTATTTCAACAGTAATCTGTGTCATCTTGCTTACAGTAACGTTAATTGGTTTAGCCAGTGGTGTTGTCGCCTATCTGTTTTCATTAGCATCAGTTGGAACAACCCTAATTTATGTAGTTATTCGAAAACGTTTGGACGAAAATAATCTAATAGAAATTATCGGAATAGATGGACAGATACATACAGCACCACAGCATATAGGAGATGAATGATATTGAACAATTACATTACTATCATGATGGATAATAATGTGATGTAATCGTTTGAGTATATTCATAGTAGGATATGTTTGAAAAAGTAATGACTAAAGTTTTCGGTAGTAAGGAAGAACGTGATGTCAAACGTTTTCGTGATATCGTTGAAGCGGTGAATCGACAAGAACCGGAAATTAAGAAATTAAATGATGCGAAACTTCAAGCCAAGACACCATACTTTCGTCGTCAGTTGGATGCAGGTGCATCCCTTGATGATGTATTAGTTGAGGCATTCGCAGTTGTTCGAGAAGCAGCGGTTAGAACACTAAAACAACGTCACTATGATGTGCAAATAATCGGTGGTGCTGCACTGCATCGTGGTGCAATTGCTGAAATGCGAACAGGTGAGGGTAAAACTTTAACCTCAACACTTCCTGTCTATCTCAATGCGCTTTCAGGAAGAGGTGTTCACCTCGCAACTGTGAATGACTACCTTGCGCGTCGTGATGCTGAATGGATGGGGAAAATATACAACTTTCTCGGAATGTCTGTTGGGTTGACGTTGAGTTTGATGCCGCATGAACAGAAAAAACTTGCATACAAAGCAGACATAACTTATGGAGTCCATAGTGAGTTCGGTTTTGATTACCTGAACGATAACAGAGCACTGACCATAGAATCAAAAGCACAACGTGGACATCCGTATGCCATTCTTGATGAAGTTGATAGTATACTTATTGACGAAGCCCGTACCCCTCTCATTATTTCTGATCCCTCTAATAAACCTGCAGAACTTTATCGTAAAATAAATCATGTTGTTACGCAACTCCGTAATGAGATACATTATGAAATTGATGAAAAAGGGAAATCGCGAGGGAGTGTCGTTCTCACAGATGAGGGTATAGAAGAAGTACAACGTCTTCTCAACATAGAGAACTTGTATGATCATAACAATATTATGCTTGTTCACCATCTGAATCAATCTCTAACTGCACATCATCTCTACAAGAATGATATTGACTATCTGGTTGAAAATGGTGAAGTGTTATTGATTGATGAATTCACAGGACGAAAACAAATCGGTCGAAGATTAAGTGAAGGACTTCATCAAGCCATTGAAGCGAAAGAACGGGTTAAAATAGCACAAGAAAACGAAACTTTTGCTAAAATCACTTACCAAAACTATTTCCGTATGTATGAGAAACTTGCGGGTATGACGGGTACTGCTGCCACAGAAGCAAATGAATTTGGACATATTTATGGGTTAGATGTCGTTGTTGTACCAACTAATGAACCGATGATTCGGATTGACAATCCGGACCAAATTTACAGATCTGAAGAAGCAAAATATAAGGCTGTCTTGGAGGATATTGTAGAGCAGCATGAAAAAGGTCGTCCGGTGCTTGTTGGGACAATTTCCATTGAGAATTCAGAAAAGTTAAGCAAACTACTACGATCAAGACTTCGTAATATCAAACACCAAGTTTTGAATGCTAAAGAACATACTCGTGAGGCAGATATTGTAGCACAAGCGGGAATACCGGGGGCAGTAACAATAGCTACAAACATGGCGGGTAGAGGTGTAGATATTCTACTCGGTGGTAATCCTGAAGGTTTAGCTAAGGATATGATTCGAAAGAAGAAGCTTGATCCTGTAGAGCATTCTCCAGACACGGAATCTGATGAATGGAATGAAGCATTTGCAGAAGCGGAAGCGATATGTAAAAACAACCAAGAACAGGTACTGAAAGCTGGTGGACTTCATATCGTTGGCACCGAACGTCACGATTCTCGCCGTATTGATAACCAATTGCGCGGTCGTTCAGGTAGACAGGGAGATCCCGGCTCCTCAAGATTCTACCTATCGCTGGAGGATGATCTCATGAAAAAGTTTGGTTCAGAACGTCTACAAGGATTCATGAGTCGCGCAGGAATGACCGATGATATGCCGCTTGAACACCCTTGGATCTCTAAATCAATCGAAAAAGCACAGACGCGCGTTGAACAGATGAACTTTGATATTCGTAAAAATATACTCAAATTCGACGATGTTATGGAAGCACAACGCAATACGATTTATTCATTAAGGGATACCATACTGTCAGATGAAGATCCGAAAGAAACTGTTTGGGAAATGATTGATAACGTGGTTGAGGATCAAATATACGATGCTATGCCTGAAAAGGGTCCACGTGAAAAGGAGGAATTAGAGCAGTTTGAGAAATGGCTTACTACTACTTTTCCATTTGACATTACGATCAGTAAACAATTAAGTGATATATCCGCTGACGAACTCAACGAACAAATCATTGCGTCACTCAAAACAGCATATAAACAACGTGAAGATGAGATGGGATCTGAAACGATGCGGTTATTAGAACGGCTTCTACTCTTAGATAGAATTGATAGCCATTGGAAAGATCATCTGTATAACATTGATTTTATTGAACAAGAGATGAGGTTATCTGGATATGGTGGGAAAGACCCAATTGTCATGTTCAAAAGTGAAGCACTTGGTGTATTTGAATCGATGTATCGAACAATAGAAAAAGAGGTAAGCGAATTTGTCTTTAAATCACGAGTGAATACAGAAGCTCCTCGTCGTGCTCCCAATAGAAGACCAAGTGGTTCTCGTCAACCAGCGCAGCGTAGACCTGCTGCAGCTGCAAATGATAGTTCTCAAACTTCAGCAGAATTTGCTTCTCAACAAGCAATGGGTAATATGCCGAAGGTTGGACGGAATGCTCCGTGTCCATGTGGTAGTGGAAAGAAATATAAAAAATGTCACGGAAGGTAAGAAGATAGGTACTATATACTTGCCATTGCAATAGTATTTTTGGAGTAATGTAATGAATGCTGAAAAGCCATATAACTTGTCGGAGACGTTGCTTGAAATTCTTGCATGTCCCGCATGTAAAGGTAAGATTGAACACGTTGAAGCGGAAGAAAAATTAGTTTGTCGTGGGGAATGTAAGCGTCGTTATCCTATTCGGGATGGAATTCCGGTTATGTTAATTGACGAAGCGGAATTACCTTCTACATAGTCATGTACGATCCTGGTTTCATAGAAAATGCGTATCTTATTTTTAAGTCTAAGATGTCCATATCCACCACATCGTGGAGACCGCATTCGATCATACCACTTTATCAAACAACTTTCCAAACGGCATGACATAACATCGGTTTTTTTTGCTGAGTCTGATTCTGACATAGAAGCAGTTGAACATCTTCAACCATTCTGTGAACGTGTGGAGTGGGTTCGTTTTAGACCCACTTTTGCTTCAATCAATACTGCGATACATTGTTTATCACCTAACCCATTACAGGTGCATTATTGGTATTCATCACAGATGCAACGGAAAATCAACCAACTACTTGATGAAATAGACTATGATCTGATACATGCACAACTCTTTCGTATGGGGCAATATGTAAAAAAGACACGTGGTATTACGAAGGTACTGGATTTGTGTGATTCATTAGCACTAAATTTGGCGCGTCGTGCAGAATTAGATTGCACGCCAAAACGATTTTTGGTAAAATTGGAAGAAAAACGGGTTCGACGCTATGAAGTTGAGATAATGAAGTCGTTTGACAGTGGTACTGTCGTTGCGAACTTTGACCGTGATTATCTGCTTAATCAAGATAAGAATCTCAACTTATCAGTTGTTCCAATGGGGGTTGATCTCAAGTATTTTAATCCAATGCAAGATAACATAAATAACGGTGCAGAAACATATAACATGACATCATCTATTCAAAACGAAAGTGCTAAGGATAGATCGAAAAACTTACTTTTTACTGGCACTATGAACTATTTTCCTAACTCAGATGCGGTCATATATTTTTGTAATGATATCTTTCCACTGATACAAAAACAGCACCCTGAAATTACTTTTTATATTGTTGGCAATCATCCGACTGAACAGGTACGTAGGCTTTCACAAAAAAAAGGAGTGATTGTCACAGGTTTTGTGCCAGATATCCGTCCATATTTTCAGAAGGCATCAGTCTTTGTCGCGCCATTACGCGCTGGTTCGGGAATACAAACAAAGAATTTAGAGGCAATGGCAATGGAAACACCAGTGGTAACCACATCAATTGGTGCTATGGGTTTAGAAGCGGAAGTAGATAAGGAACTACTCATTGCCGACACACCAAAATTATTCGCAGAAAGTGTCAATAATTTGATTGAAAACCCAGATGTTAAACATGATCTTGCTAAGGCTGGTAGGAAACGGGTTGAAACAAGTTATGATTGGCAAGTTCTCGTAGAACGTCTTGAACAAGTTTACAAACTGATATAGTAGACATATTATTGTAATTTGGAATTATACATATATTTTTTGTTGTGCTAGTGTGCGTTGATACACACAAGCAAAGGAGGTAATATGGAAAAATACAAAATAAAATGGAGTTCATCTGTTATTGTTGACATATTGCTCGTTAATCTCTCATTCCTATTAACCTATTTTACATGTAGACAACTTAATTTTGATGTACTAACAAGTTTTGAGCAAATACCATTTCTCTCCAATTTCTCTTCTCTGCAACTCTTTATTTTTATGGCAAGTGTTGTTACATTAATCCGTATTACTACTTTTTTATCATTTAAGATTTATAAGCCTATCTGGCGGTATGCTGGTGTCAAAGAATTTCGTTCCTATGCTTCTGCGGTTGCGATATCTTGTTTACTTTTAATTTGTCTATCGGTAATCCTAAAACGTATTGACACTTGGGCATTCTTTTTAATTGACGGGATATATAGTGCTCTATTTATTGGTTTCACAAAATTTTCACATGGTATAATACGTGAAGGCAGGCTAAAAGAGGTTGCCTCACCACGAACGAAAGTCCTAATTGTTGGTGCTGGCATGGCTGGAATCGGTGTTTTAAAAGAACTGCGAGGGAATCCAGAAAAAGGGTATTTGCCTATCGGTTTTATTGACGATAATCTACAGAAAGTCGGAAAATCTGTTGCGGGTCTTGAAGTACTCGGCACCACACGTGACCTCACATACATTGCTCGCAAACGCGAAATTGAAGAGGTTATCATTGCAATACCATCGGCACCGGGAGGGAAAATAAGAGATATCATCCGTCAGTGTGAATACAGACGTTGTCAATTCAAGATAGTTCCAAATATACACGCTATACTTGAGGGTAAAGTTAGTATCAGTCATATTCGTGAGGTAAAGTTGGAAGACTTGCTTAACCGTTCCACTGCACCTATAGATTTAGCAGAAATTTCAAAGAATCTTTCGGGTAAACGTGTGATGGTAACTGGTGCCGGAGGTTCTATTGGTTCAGAACTCTGTAGACAAGTTGCAAAACTCGATCCCGAATTGTTAATTCTATTCGGACGTGGAGAAAACAGTCTATACCATATTGATATGGAATTGCGGGAATCTGATCCGAAACTATATAGAGAATTAATCATCGGAGATATACGAGACAATCCAAAGGTATACCAGATTATAGAACGGTACCGTCCTCACATCATTTTTCACGCTGCTGCACACAAACATGTCAAATTCATGGAGAATCATCCTGATGAGGCAGTGAAAAACAACATCCTTGGCACGAAAAACCTTATTGACGCTGCGATTAAACATCACGTTGAGACGTTCATACTTGTTTCCTCAGACAAATCTGTCAACCCAACGAGTGTCTACGGTGCTTCCAAACGAGTGACTGAAAAACTTATCCAATGTAAAGCAAATCGCAACGGAACTAAATTTATTGCTGTCCGCTTTGGTAATGTCATTGGCAGCCGTGCAAGTGTATTGCCAAATTTTAAACGTCAAATCGCCAAAGGTGGTCCAGTCACTGTCACACATCGAGAAGCAACACGATACTTTATGACTATTCCAGAAGCTGTCCAACTCTTAATACAAGCCGGTGCAATGGGTAATGGTGGAGAAATACTAATGTTGGATATGGGTGAACCGATTAAGATACTTGACCTTGCACGCGACCTAATCCGTCTCTCCGGTTTAGAAGTTGATAAAGATATAAAGATAGATTTTATTGGGATGGAACCGGGAGAAAAATTATATGAGGAACTTCTCACACCAAAAGAGGGTGTGACAGCAACCAAACACCAACGTATTTTTGTTGCACAAATGGAAAATATTGAGGAGGATCAGTTGTTATCACAAATAAGTGAACTTGCTGAGTGTGCAGAGGCTATTGATATAGAGGGTATTATCGAAAAACTGCAAGATTTAGTTCCAACTTACCAACCTAATCGCTCATTTATTTCAGATTCTGACGATACTAACCAAGTTGATATTCGTCGACATCTTATTACAACATCCGATGAAGTAGAAGCAGATGATACAAGTACAGTAGAAACAATCTAATAGTATGAATTCCTATTGGACAAAACGCATTTTTGACATCATTGTGTCAGTTTTAGTTCTCCTCATTTTATCTCCGCTATTCTTAATAGGGAGTATTCTTGCCAAAATTCAATCCTCAGGACCTGTATTTTACAAAGCCAAACGTGTAGGTATTGGTGGATCTATTTTTAAAATGTATAAGTTCAGAACAATGGTTGTAGATGCTGATAAAATAGGAATCGGTCTTACAACACACAAGGATCCGCGTGTTACACCTATCGGTCGTTTCTTACGTCATACAAAATTGGATGAACTCCCGAATTTCATCAATGTCCTCAGAGGAAATATGAGTTTAATCGGTCCTCGTCCAGAATCACCATATTATGTTCAATACTATACTGAAACCCAAAAGCAAGTTCTTCTGGCAAAACCAGGAATTACAGGACCCTCACAGATTGCAAACAGAAATGAAGAGGAAAAATTGTCTTCGCAGACAGATCCTGAAAATTATTATATAAAAGAATTAATGCCAAAAAAGTTAGCTATTGACCTTCAATATGTCGCAACACAGTGTTTTCTTTCTGATATGAGATGGTTGTTAAAAACACTTTGGGTAGTTATGCTTCCAACAAAGAGAAATATACCAACTAATGAAGCAGGAGACCCACACAAAGTTTAGAACATTCTTAAAAAATAAAAATGAAACGTATTCTTATTATATTATCAGTTATAGTTGTGTTATTCCTTTGCTCATTAATGCTCCGTTTTATGCTGGGTTCAGTATCACTGGGTGAAAAAGTAGCAGTCATTGATATCGGTGGGATTATATCAAAATCGGACTCATACATTAAGCATATCCATGTATACCGTGATGATCCAAGTGTAAAGGCAATTGTCTTACGCATCAATACACCGGGAGGAAGTGTCGCACCTGTTCAAGAGATCTATCGGGAATTAACGAAGTTGAAGAAACCTATTGTAGCATCTATGGGAAGCACTGCTGCCTCAGGAGGATATTACATTGCTTGTGCAGCAGACACTATTGTTGCTAATCCCGGTACATTAACCGGAAGTATCGGTGTAATTATGCAATTTACCAAAATGAAAGGTTTATACGAGAAAGTCGGTTTAGAACAGCAAGTCATAAAAAGCGGACAGTTCAAAGATTCAGGTTCGATATTTCGGGACCTATCTGATGAAGAAATAGCAATACTTCAGGAAACTGTTGACGATGTCTATAATCAGTTTGTTGATGCTATATCTGAATCGCGCAATGACCGACTGACAAGGGATGAAATCACTAATTTAGCTGACGGACGTATCTTCTCAGGTAAACAAGCTCTAACACATAAATTGGTAGACAAATTAGGAAACTTACAGGATGCAATTATTCTGGCAGGTGAACTTGGTAACATAGAAGGCACTCCCAGACTCGTTCGAAAACAGAGAAAGCCGTCTCTGCTTGAGCAAATACTTGGTATAGAACATAATTCACACATTGATGACATCATAAACCTACCGGGTGTTACCTTTCGATATGAACTTAGCTTTGGCAACTAAGGTCTATCTATCATGAATCATAAGTACCGAATTAATGCCGATTGGAAAAGGCTTGCAGAACAGGTCGTTCTGCCAAACCAATGTATACTCGTCCTTGGTGCTTCTGATGTAGGGAAATCTACATTTTGTCGATTCCTAATAGATTATGCATGTGCTGCGTCAATGGAAGTTGCACTTGTTGATGCAGATATAGGACAATCTCAAATTGGTCCGCCTACCACAATTGGGTTGAAGCACTATACTGCAACGAGTGAGAATGAAATTGTCTACCTACCTTTTGGTGGGTACAATAATCATCAGAACAATCCTCATAGAAAACTTGATCCTAATTCAACATCCTCAGATATATATCAATCAAACACAAACTTTGAAAAGATACATACGGCTGACAAACTCTACTTTGTAGGGTCTTTATCCCCTCAACGCAATCTTCTGCCTATGTTGACAGGAACCCGTTTGATGGTTGATACTGCATTAAATTCTGGATCCGATATTATTGTTGTTGATACAACAGGTTTTGTGCACGATGGTGCAGCATCAATGCTCAAACAACAAAAAATCGAACTCATTCGTCCAAATCATATTGTTTGCATTGGTCGTTCAAAAACTTTGGAAAGGATCGTGGGCTGCTTTGAGAATGTAAACTGGCTATCGATACATTACATGCAACCACATAAGTTGGTGAGAACTAAAAGTAGTGAAGCACGCAAGCGAAATAGGCAAACTATGTTTAAGAGATATTTCGCTGACAGTAAAATTCATGAGATGTCTTTTGAACAAATACGGGGTGGACGCACCCCATATTTTAATGGAAGAGTTGCCAATCCCAAAGAATTAGATATACTATCTGGTTTGACTGAAACTGAGATAGTATATGCTGAATGGGGTCATCGCTCTCTATGTCTCATTGCTCGAAGAAAGTTAACTAATAATGCAACAAACAGCGTAAAAAACTATCTGAGTTTAACTAATATTTCTACTGAAACCACTGCATACTTTGAGCAACGTCTTGTGGGTTTGGTCAATGAAGAAGGTGTTACCACTGGGGTTGGAATTATTGAAAATGTTGATTTTGAAACACGAGTATTTTCTATCCGCTGTCCAGAGGGCATCGCTCCGACAACTAAAATACTCCAGTTTGGGGAATATCAATATACAGGAACACTATAAGAAAAATCTATTTTCAACAGGACATCTAATCATGAAGTAAAATCTTCATAATTAGGTGATTATTCTTTGCAACAAAACAAAATCCATCCTCAGTTTCTTCAGCACCTTAAACCCTACAAAGGTTCTATCATATTAGCAATGTTCTGTGCTTTATTGGCAAATATTTGTTATATTGGACCACTACAGATTCTGGCAGATACGCTGGATTCACTAAAACGATTAGAAGGATTCAATCAGTCTACCCAACCAGTTCAACTCCTTTTTTTTGAAATAGACAATATTTATGAAGGTTACGAAATTACATTGACAAATGCAGAAGATGCGCTTAGTTTTTTCTTACGGCTTTTTGCTGTATTTCTCTGTTTGGTATTGGCAAAAGGTATTTTTGTTTATTTCAGCGATTACGTCATGGAACGGGTGAGTAATAAATTCAGTTTCCGGATGCGAAATGACTTATATGAGAATATCGTATCAGCACCACTTGGAACTCTCTCAAAACATCGCAGTGGTGACGTGATGACACGAGTCACTGATGATGTGCGAATGTTGCAACAGGCAGTTACTGCAACTGCTGTGATAATGCGTTCAGTAATTACAGTCATCGTTTTTGGATCGATGCTATTCTATAAAAACTTCCAAATGACGATATTGTCTATGTTGATTTTCCCTTTTGTTGCTTATTTTATTAGTAACATAGGAAAGCGTGTCCGTAATGCAAGCACGGATATCCAACAGAGAAGTTCAGACATCTATTCACAACTCAAAGAAACACTTACAGGAATTAACATCATAAAGAGTTTTACCTCAGAAGAAAACGAGATGGAAAGATTCAGATCAATAACCACTGGTCAATACAATTCTGCAATACGACGTGCTCGTTTTGCTTCACTACTTCCTCCACTAATTGAATGGATAGGAGCTATCGGAATAGCAATCATTTTAGTCATGGGTTGTTGGAATGTCATAGAAGGTCGGTTGACCATTGGATGGTTTACAGCTTATGCAGCAATGGTTGGATTGATGTACAAACCCATCAAAATTATTGGCACCTTAAATAACGTCCTACAACAGAGTATGGCATCAGCAGAACGCATTTTCAACTTATCCGATATAAGCACTGAAAAAGAGAGTGTATCAGAAGGGGACACGGAACTAACAAACATACAAGGTGCAGTCGAATTCCAAAATGTCTCTTTCGCATATCAACAAACTCCTGTCATCATAAATGTAAACTTCAAAACAGACCCCGGACAGGTTATCGCCCTTGTCGGACCAAGTGGAAGTGGTAAGTCGACACTCTTAAATCTCCTTCTGCGGTTCTATACGGTGGATTCTGGTTCAATTATCATTGACAATGTATCTATTGATGAAGTTACATTGAAATCGTTAAGACAAAATATCGCACTTGTACCACAGGATACCTTTCTTTTTGATGGGACAGTTCTTGAAAATATTGAATACGGTTCTCCTGGATCTAACAGACAAGAAATCGTTGATGCTGCCAGAAAGGCAAACGCACACAGTTTTATCACTAAACTACCCAAAGGATACGACACACAAATAGGGGAAGCGGGTGGGACACTTTCTGGTGGAGAGCAACAACGGTTGTCAATTGCTCGCGCTATTCTAAAAAACGCACCGATACTCGTGCTTGATGAAGCGACTTCTGCACTTGATACGCAATCTGAGGCTGTAATACAAGAATCACTAACAAACTTGATGAAAGGTAGAACCTGTTTTATTATCGCTCATCGACTAACAACGGTCATGCGTGCAGATAACATTTTAGTAATTAGCGATGGAGAAATTGTCGAAAGTGGTAATCACACAGATTTGTTTCAAAAAAATGGATTATACCGAAAGATGTGTGAACAACAGATGTTTGAGTAAAGTAATTATACAGGATCAGATTCCACAAAGAAATACTTGATAAAATACTATTTCAGACACTGTTAATTCATTAGGTAACACCTATCAATGCAACAAACATGCAAATCGTTATATCAATATTTACAAAAATTAAAGAAAATATACAGAATTGTAAACTAATTGGATATTAATACGTCTCAATACTATGCAAGTCGAATTAACGTAACAGTTAGATTATACATAATCATTAATGTATAATTTTCAATGCTACGATAGTTGTGCTCGAAAAAATAAAATGCCCCAATTTGAACAAATCAGGGCATTAATTAGTTGATTGTAAAATCATATTTGCAGAACAGACTGATTGAATTTTATTGATCGTAGTGAAATATAAATAATACGTTAATTTCTACCTTGTTTTGTAATTGCACCTTCAAGGTCAGATTCACGGTAAATTGCTTCAGATAGATCTACTTCATAAAGGTATGCCCCTTTGAAATTGGCACCAAGTAAAACGATACCTTCTAATTTTATTTCACCAAAAATTGCCTCTTCAAGGTTAGCATTTTCGAAAGTCGTGAGATTACCAAAAGGAGCGGTAGGAATACACTGAGGACATCCCAGTGTTGCGCGTCTTAAATCAGCACTACGGAAATTTGTTCCTGATAAAAGACTCCCGCTGAGAAACGCTCCGAAGAGATTTGCGTTTTCAAGTGTCGCATCTGTTAAGTTTGCCCCTACTAAATAGGTACGCAAGAGGATGGCACCAGACAAATTAGCTCCAGCGAGATTTGTATCGTTAAGATTGGCATCTGTTAAATCAGCATTTATTAGATTAGCACCGCTCAAGTCCGCAGATGAAAAATCCGCACCAACAAGTGATTGGTCTGATAAATCTATATTAGCTAAGTTTGCATTCGCAAAAGATTCACCTTCTAATAGACGTTCAACAACATTACTTTTATTATTTTCTTGCATAAATTACCTCAATTATTTATTTGTTTTGATTTTCCATTCAGATTTTTAACGATAGTCAATGGTATCTATATACCTCCTGTATCAAATTGTTCTATTAGACGTTTTTTCCATAAATTGATAGATTAATTCTATTTTAGTTTACAGTGACGATTCTTGAAAGGAATTCCCATAGTTAGATTCGGAACATTAGTATCTATATTGGTGTGTATGTCACAAACAGTATAGGCATACACATGAGGAATAAATAAATGAAAAACTTTTTCCCCAATGATTCAATTGAATATGATCTGTATCCTCCTGATGATAAAAAAGAGGAATATACAACCCAAGTTAAGGATGAGACCTTCGCGTATCTGCAGACAATAGCAAAAACTCCACTGTTAGAAGCGTCCCAAGAGAAGGCACTTTTCGAGGAATACCAAGAAGGTATACAACAGTTCAACACAGCCTTTAAAAAACTTCCGTACTGGGTTATAAACACGTTAGAAATACCAGTAAAAAACCGTCCCTCACCAGAACAAAGGTTGAAACCAGTACAAACAGATCACGGTATTATTATAGACCAAATTTCAAAACACGTACAATCAATTGAAGACTTATTACAGAAACTGGAACGTAAGCGAAAAAAGTTAGAGAATGTAAAATCGAAATTACTAATGGGGAACCTACATCTACTCAAAAAATATGTGCAAAACCCAAAATCTGTAGCAGATGTGTCACCTGAAATATTGCAAGCTGGTTATCTCGGTATAATTAATGCCATAGAAACTTGGATACCAACAAGCGGTAAAAAGTTCAGAATATATGCACGAGGTGTAATTAGAACAAGTATTTCTGCAGCTCACAACCAAACTGAAATAGTTGGGTTGCCAATATTAGAACAAGAAACCAATTCACTCATTAATGCTACTCCACTTGATGAGGAAAAAGAAGCATCTCTATTAGAAACTTTTGCGTTAACCCAATATGAGATAGCACAACTCCTTGATAAATTACCCGTTGAGTTTATAGAAGAAAAATTTTATTCCACGGTTGAACAATCTTTTGATGCACACTGGAACGTCAGCACACTAAATCCTTTATTAGAAACACTTCAATCTGAATTGGAGCATCTCAAATCAATATTGGTTAAACTTAGAAAAGCCGACGAACTTGCACACGACACAAAAAGGAAAATTGTAGAAGCAAACCTAAGATTAGTCGCAAGCATTGCTAAACAACACCATTTCAACAAAACTACTCTGACATTCCTTGATCTAATGCAAGAAGGTAGCATTGGTCTCATGAAGGCTGTAGAGAAATTCGACCATACGCTCAGATACCGGTTCAGCACTTATGCCACTTGGTGGGTAATGCAATCCATTAAACGAGCATTGGACCAGCAAGGTCAGATAATTCGGGTGCCATGCTATATCGGTGAAACCCGTAGATTGATTAAACAAGTACAGTCAAACCTAACTGTGAAACTCGGACGAGAACCGACTATTAAAGAGATTGCAAAAGAAGTTAAACTCACCGAGAAAAAAGTTGATGAGATACTTCAAGCGACTAAAGACCCTATTTCCTTAGATGCACCTATCAATGAAACTGCTCCAGAGGTGCCGATCCGGGATATCATACCCGATTATTCTCAGATTACACCTGAAACTGAGTTAGTAAACTACTCAAAGATTGAAGTTTTGGAAGAAGTCCTGAATAGGACACTCAACCCACGAGAAACACATGTCATTGTACTCCGATACGGATTAATTGATGGAACGGAATACACACTTGCAGATATTGGCACAAAACTTGAAATCAGTAGAGAACGGGTTCGACAGATTGAAGTTGAGGCACTCAATAAACTGAGAAGAAATGAACCGAAAGAGTTGTTGATTGAATTATTCCAAAAATATTAAAACCTACATATCACACATAAAATACATCTTGTTAATTTAACGATTGTGTTTATTTAATGACTACAATTTTGTTGCAGAACATCAGACATGTGCTGCAACAAAGATTAGTTCTGTGATTAAAACTTGGCTCCCATCCAAAGGATCTCCCAATTGAAAATTGCATATTTTGACTGCTTCTCCGGTATTAGCGGTGATATGGTTCTCGGTGCTATAGTTGATGCAGGAGTTGACCCAGATGCACTGATAACAGAATTAAATAAACTACAGTTAGATGATGAATTTACTATCCAATTTGAGAAAAATACTAAACATGGAATAACAGGGACACGAGCAATAGTTAATACAAGCTACGAATCGGACAAGAAACATAACCATCCAAAACATTCCCACGGACCAAGTAGACACCTATCAGACATTTTCAACATATTAGATGCAAGTAAAATAAACACAAACATACGAGACACTGCAAAACAAATATTTGATAAACTTGCCGAAGCAGAAGCAAAGGTTCATAATACTGACAAAGACCAAGTACACCTACACGAAGTCAGTGGAATAGATTCCATCGTTGATATCGTAGGTGCCGTTATTGGATTAACTGAACTGGGTGTAAAGCAAGTGTATTCATCCCCACTTTCACTAGGACGTGGCTTCGTCAAATGCGCACACGGTATGATGCCTGTTCCTGTACCCGGCACAATGGAACTCTTACACGGGGTACCCATACGTCAAACAGACATCGCTAATGAATTAGTTACACCTACCGGAGCAGCCATCATTACAACGGTTGCAAGCAACTTTGGTGTTATGCCAAATATGTCTATCAGCAAGATTGGCTACGGGGCAGGTACAAGAGATTTAGAAAAGCAACCAAATCTTCTACGTATCTGCATCGGTGAAATAATATCTACAAACAATACGAAACCTAAAAAAAATAGTTTAGAATCTTCATCTGAAGAAACATCAACTAACGAAGACACAACTATCACCAGTTTCAATGACTCTATTGAAATAATTGAAACAAATGTAGATGACATGTCTCCCGAAATTTACGGTTATTTGATGGATAAACTCTTTGAAAACGGTGCTTTAGATGTTTATTTTATACCAATTCTTATGAAAAAAGGTAGACCAGCAATACAAATTAAAGTGCTCTGTTCATCTAATGTCAGGCATACGTTGATTAAAGTTATATTAACTGAAACAACCACTTTTGGTGTGAGATTTTATGCTGTAGACCGAGTAATCCTCAACCGTGACACCGTTGAAATAAATACACAATGGGGACCTGTCAAAGCAAAACGCGGTTATCTCAACGGTATCCTTATCAAAACAGTACCAGAATATGAAGATTGCAAGTCAATTGCAGAAGCAAATGGTGTCCCGTTACAATCGGTTTATCAGGATGCACTACTAAAATGTAATTAAACATAGTGTAGGTTTTTTAGAATAATTCGTCATTTGGATTACACTTATCACACGTGTTGCATCGGTAATCCTCCGGAACATCTTCACCGAAATAGTTACGTATGTATTTCATCCTACATCCTTCAGATAGTGCGTAACCAACCATTTTGTCAATTTGACCATGCTTGCTTTTTACATAGTCTCCCAGTCCCATTTGGTCTTCAGATATAGTAGCAAATAGTTCACTATCCTGTAGCAATTCAATCAGCATCAGGTCAATTTTACCCCAATACTGAATGTGACCATCATTTTGTAGTTCATCAAGTTGTTCCATAAGCCACCGTGGACTGAGTTCAAGGTCTTGACAGAAACTCAAAATGTCTGTTACACGCCGTTCACGTAATTGTTCGTATAATTTTGATTGTGCTGATTTTTCATCTTTTGGATTCGTTCTAAATCTCACTGAAAGTTGAGATGGAACGTTATGCCATCTTTTCAAGAAACCAAGTTTTTCCAAGTACGTCAGTCCAACATGTATTTTTGAAATTTTAAAATTTACTCTCCACTCCAATTCTTCCATTGACATTAAACGATAATTTCCCGCTCCTTTAAGGTTTTCAAGTGCCTCCAGTAGTTTTAACAGAGATAATTTATCCGGAGTACTCTCTTTAGTAAACCACTCGTGTAATTCTCGGTCCCTATGCAAATAAAATAAAAGACATTCTGCATCCTCCCCATCTCTGCCAGCGCGACCAATTTCTTGGCAATATTCCTCTAAAGTACCAGTCATTGTCCAATGAATAATATATCTGATGTTGGCTTTGTCAATACCCATACCAAAAGCATTTGTAGCAGCCACGATGTCTAAACCATTGCCACTGTCATCAAAGAACGCATCTTGAATCCTCTTTCGTTCATTCAATTCACGACCTGCATGGTAATAATCTGCCCGGTAACCTCGTTCTTGTAGGAATTCTGCTATTGCTTCCGTATCTTTTCGTCTACCAGCATATATAATTCCGTTCCCCTTCAGAGAAATAAGACTTTTTTCAAGAAGTGCAAATTTCTCTTCTTTATCTTGACTCTCAATTACTGTTAATCCCAAATTAGGACGTTCAATACCTTGTACAATGACTTTAGGTTTAGAAATATTCAATACATTAAGAATATCTTCTCTGATGTCTGGTGGTGCAGTTGCTGTGAATAGAGCAATGACACGGGGATACAACATTTCAATCGCATCGCATATTGATAAATAAGCAGGACGAAAATCGTGACCCCATTGGGAAATACAGTGTGCTTCGTCAACTACAAATAACGATATACGAACAGTATTTAGCAGGTCTAAGAATCTACGACTACGCAACCTTTCTGGAGTAATATAGAGCAGTTTGATCTTACCTGCCCTTAATCGTTTTACTTCATTGAGATAATCTTCCCAAGCCAAAGTACTATTCATGAGTGATACTGAATCAATTCCTCGTGTCCTTAGTGTATCCACCTGATCTTTCATTAAAGATATTAATGGTGAAACAACGACTGTCATTCCTGGCAACATTAACGCTGGCAACTGAAAACATATTGATTTACCATGTCCGGTAGGAAAGACAGCAAAAACATTCTCCCCATCTAAAATCGCTTCAATAATCTCCTGTTGTCCCTCTCGAAAATAGTCATAACCGAAATACTGACTTAATGCTTTGGTTAATTCATTCTCTTGTTTTTCATGATGTACCAAGGGTGTTTGTATTTGAGATTCATTTGTGGATTTGAGGATTTCATCCACCTCATTAAGTAAATTTTGCAAATGTCCCATAAATACTTGACCCTTAATACACGTTTTCTAAATCTACTTCAGGTGTAGGATGCTCATAATTCACTGATTGTTTGTATGTAAAACTATACTTAATAGAATCTGATAAACCTTGTCATTTTCAAATAACTGTCCACTTATATAAGAATACTATGAAAAAAAGCGATACCTGATAATATGAAAAATCGCTGCAACACCATCTTTCCAACTAACTGTCTTACCTTGATGATAGTCTCTACCCCTATAACTGATAGGAACATCTACGATCGTACACTTCCGTTTTGCGAGTTTTGCTGTTATTTCCGGTTCAAAACCAAACCTGTCTGAGTGTAAGGTTATTTCCTTAAGGATGTCTGTTTTTATTACTTTATAACATGTTTCCATGTCTGTTAATTTTATGCCATTTACGAAGTTTGAGAGTGAAGTTAAAAATCTGTTTGCAACGTAACTTCGCAACAATCCTTCTTGACGCCCCTCCATAAATCGTGATCCATAAACTACACTGGCTTCATCATCTAAAATAGGTTTAAGTAATTTGGGATAATCTTGTGGATCGTATTCTAAATCAGCATCCTGAATGAGTGTAATATCACCAGTAATGTGTTGAAACCCTGTCCGTAAAGTTGCCCCTTTTCCTCGGTTAATATCATGATAGAAGATTTTTGCTGTATTGTTGTCTGAATTTTGTAGCTTTTTTAGAATTTCACGGGTGCCATCTGTTGAACAATCATCAACAAGGATTAACTCCTTATCCATGCCGATATCAACAGCCTCAATTTGTCGCAGTATTTCTTCTAAATGTTCAGCTTCGTTGTATATCGGAATCACAATGGATAGTTTATGTGCCATCCAGATTCCTCCATTCTATCAAAAGTTCGCATTAATCCTCATATCATATACAGGATATTGCAAGATAATACCAATTGAAATTAGGATACATTATTATATAGTTTTATGCAAGTATTTTTGGAGCCATGACAGGGTTATTAAGTTTTAGGTTTTTCACATAGGTCTTGTTACGTTATGTGAATCCATTAAACATCTATCCATGCCAATTCAAAGTATTTACATTTAGTAAACTGCCATAACAAAGGATTCTTAATACTCAATATCCCTACCACAAATGAAATTGCATTGACTTTCAAAATAGAATAGGTTAAACTAAATGTTATGTCTATCAAACAATATTGAAGGATAATACTTACAATGAAACAACATAAATCAAGATCACATAGATTAATCGTCTGTATATGCTGTATCTTTGTTCTTTGCTGGTCGATATTGCCAGTACATGCAGAAAAAAGATCCCATGGTCTTGCGATTACGCTGTTAATATCAGGTGTAGGTCTTCAAGTCGGTAGTACTTTTCTAAATACTTCTGCCGAAAATCGATATGAAGATTATCTATCTGCTTCACTTCAAAATGACATTGAAACACATAAAAATGACACAATTTCACGAAAGAACGCAAGTGTGATAATGTCTCGCGTTGGGTATGGGTGTGTAGGGTTGGCTGTACTACTTTCCATATTTAACCAACTGGACAATGCAAACACTGAAACCATCTCAGTTGCACATACTCCCAACAAAACTAAACTTATCACACCAAATTCATTAAGTATTGTATCATCAAATTTATCATTGAAGAACTTGATTGTTGGTGAGTCACAAAAGTTCAGTTTTCGTCCATACTACGATTTCCAAAGACAGAGAGCAAGTATACAATTTCTACACCGTTTCTAATGCTTCTAATCTATTCACAGTTTAGGTGTCTGAATATATCATTTCAATAAGAGAAGATTAGGCAGAAATATTTATGTTGAGGAGAAATTTAGATGTATTCATTTTGTTTTAACAAAACATTTTCAAGTCGTTCTCGGCTTGTATATGCAAGTATGTTGATAATACCTCTATGTATAATAATGACAATGATTGTCGCCTGCACCAACAGCGAAGATTATGCCAACCCGCTGGATTCCGAAAACTTGCGGACAGCAGGTGCTCCTGACGGACTTGAACTATTTCCAGGGGACAGACAAGTACGTGTTACCTGGAATGATTCTGGTCAAGAAGGTATAAAAGCATACAGAATCTATCGACGTTCAATTGCAAACTCAGAAGAACCTTTTGAATTAATCGCTACGGTTGATGCTCCTGCTAATGAGTATATAGATACCGTAAATATAGACAATGATCGTAAAGATCCATCTGGTGAAAATATTGCGTATGAATATAGAATATCTTACGTTGATTTGAACGATGTTGAATCACCAGATCCTACAAATCCTCCAAACACTACAGATGATCCTTTTCGACTATGGCAAACAGCAATTGTAACACCAAGTGTACCTCCTCCTCCTCCAGTTGTTGTACTTGGAGACCCAACAGATTTACGAGTGAATCTGTTTTGGGAAAATTACAATTACCCTTCAGATTTTAAACTTTTTCGATTGTATATTGCAACAGATAAGGGTGATGGAGAACCTCTGGACTTCAATAATGTTAAGGAATTACCTCCGGATCAATTCTTCTTCATAGATGATAATTTCCGTCAGGATGGATTAACAAAAGTATATCGCTTAGCAGCTGTTGATGAGTTTGGAGTTGAAGGAATAACTACAATTAAGGCTACATCACCAAATTTACCACCTGCTCCACCAAAGGGCTTCCAGGCATTTTATGCATTTCGCTCCTTATTTAACAATAAATACGATGTTAGATTTGTATGGGAAGATAATAAAGAGAGAGACCTTGATGGATACCAGATATATGCAAGAGATGCTCAGGACAATTATATTCAACGTCGTAATATAAAGCCAAATGAGACCAGTGTAATTATCGCAAGTGAGGATCCAATTGTAATCGGTCAAGACTTCTTCTTTAAAACTTATTTTATTACCGCTTTTGATGACACCCCAAATGCCGTTGGTCAACGAGACGAAAGCGAATATGTGGAAGCAGAGGCTTTCTACCCATAAATATATGTCATAAGAGATAGTAAAGGAAATAATATGCAGTTTAAAAACCGAATCGCAATTCTAATACTTTTTATATATATCGGAATTAATGCTCCGAGTTTCGCACAATCACCACCTGTATCACAACTTACAACTATACAAACCGCTGAACCTATCGGTAAAGGTGGTTCTACAACATCTTTTGGTCTTTTTCAGTATTCCAAAAAGGAATTAATGCCAGAAGAGAGTCAGAATGTCTTTATTGGTGGATTTGAAGAACAACATATAACATCACTTGAAATTGAGACTTTCATCATTCCTGTCCGATTCACGTATGGGTTAAGTGATAAACTTGACCTACAATTAGGCACAACTCTTTCCGTTGGTAATGTACACAAAGTAGTAGATGATTACTATAACACAGGTAACCCTGACATCAGTTCAGATAGAGTTTACGACCAGCCACTATATGATGGTGTGATTGGACTCAAATATAACATCATTCCACCCAGAAATGATGGGTTTCCAAGTATCTCAATTGGAGGACATGTTGCATCCGGTTTCACCGCAGATGACCGTCTGAATTCTGAAGATGAATTCCTTGACCACGACCCGATTGACGGATTTCCTTATGTCGGTACGAATGTCTTTTTTGTTGGATCACAACAGGTAGGGGCATTTCTCAGGTTTCACGCAGGAGCAGGTGTATCACTTTCATCAAAATCAATCAGAACCACTGACTCCTTTTCGTTTAATTGGCAGGGAGGCGGTGAAATTGCTTTAGCAGATAACATGTGGTTTGCTGCGGACTTCTCGCGTGAACTCCTATATTCAGGTATAAGTTTATCCAATATATTGGGACTCGCATTCCGATATGAAGTGTCCCGGACACTGGCATTTCAATTAGGATTCAACCTGAGAGATAGCCGTCCCGGTTTTCAGTTTAATCTAATGCTTGGTGGAGAAAAAGCACAGGAAACTGAAGAGAATCAGTTGTTATTCTAAATCATACATCCTCTCTAAAATCTATAACTAATACATGAGAGCAGTTATCCAACGTGTAAAATCTGCATGTGTGACAGTAGAAAGTAAACTGGTATCAGAAATAGATACCGGTCTACTTATTTTCCTCGGTATTGCTCATGATGACACACAAGCGGAATTAGACTACATAGCAAATAAGGTGGCAAATCTGCGTATCTTTGAAGATGCAGATGGTAAAATGAATTGTTCATTGCTTGATATTGGTGGATCAGCATTGGTTGTTTCGCAATTCACGTTATACGGTGACTGTCGCAAGGGAAGACGTCCAAGTTTTATTACTGCAGCACGTCCTGAAGTTGCGAGTGAATTGTATGAGAAGTTTATTACCACCTTAGAACAGTTGAACGTTCCAACAAAAGGTGGCACTTTCCAAGCGATGATGGATGTGCAGCTGATAAACGATGGACCGGTTACTATTTTATTAGATAGTGATAAACAGTTTTAATATAATTGAATTTGTTTATTGTAACATGAGTTCGGTATAAACTATTTTAGAATGAAAGCTATTATTTTCCATCATAACAAGGCACAAACTAAAAGTTTGTGTTACAAAGATGTGGGTTATGAGAGTAAATTTCATTTCACCCACTACAATGAATCAATCTTCTCCTGCAAAAAGTTAGTACAAAAAGGCACTTGATCCTCAGTTAACCCATGAAGCACAACCGCACCATCATAACCACTCTCCTTCAGCAAACCGATATATTGATCATAATCCAGCAATCCTGTCCCAGCGGCAAGGTTTCCTGCATGTCCATCCCGATCCAAATCCTTTGCATGTGCAAGTGCAATATCATCTCCAAGTAAGTCAAACGCCTCATCAAGCATTTCTCGCATCTTAGGCAATTCCCCTTTATGAAAGATGTTTGCACCGTCCATAACAACCTTCAAATACGGTGAGTTCATCTCATCAAGCAGACGACGTGCTTTCTGTGCTGAGTCAACCACATTAGACACTTCAGGTTCAAACGCCAATGTCACTCGGTATTCCTCAGCAATTTCCAATGCATTTTCCATAGAGTCTATTAGGTCTATCCATGCGGATGAGGAGTTATTGTCAGGATGTGCACGCCACATGCTGTGTGGGTCACGTGAACCGGTGCAGAGTGTTACCACATCTGTCCCAATCTTTTCACACTGTTCAGCCACATATCGCAACATACGCAATCCATCGCGTCGTTTTTGAATATCGGGGTCAACCATATTGTAAGTACCTGACAAGGCAGATATCTTCATATTACGGGCATCAAGCTCCTTACGGATTATGGTAGATGATGTGCCTTGGGAAATGTGATACTGTAGATTGTAAATGCCTTGTGTTACAACAGCATCAAGGGTTTCTCCAAGCGTTTCGCGACGAATCGTTCCTTCCATAAGTCCAACGTGCATATACATCTCCTATTTTTCAATCTATCAAAAGTTATTATATTACACAACGAATCGGATAGCAATGTATAAATGATTGGTGTAAGTAGCATTGGTATCGTAACCCAACCAGGGTTATTTATATTAAACTTTTGAATTAATGGGACATTTTGATATGTAGGAGGGAACTCCAATTCCCGACTATCAGTGAGTTTTATCGAGATTCGGAGATCGCTCCTACATGGACTTTATATTATACCAAATCTAATATTTATTGTCCCATTACTGGATTCAACCATTGTTATTGATTGGAAATCTTTCTTCTCTAGGAGCGACCCGGGGAATGCCTAAATGGTATTCATACCGTTGATTTGGACGAATACCACACGGGGAATGCCTAAATGGCATTCATACCCGCCGAATACCATACGCGTATTCGGCGTTGATTTGGACAAATGCCATACGCGCATTTGGCGTTGATTTGGGGGAACGCCTATAGGCGTTCATACCGTTGATTTCTTGATTTGTAAATCCTGGTTCAGACAAAAATCCGAGCAATCCGCGCATGCTGTGATTCTGACATTCTCTCTTCCTTCTGTGTCCCTCTGTGTCCTCTGTGCCTTCAGCGATTCAGACAAAAACATACAACCCACAAAAAACCTTCTTCTCTTATCTCTTATCCTGCAAATCCTGAAATCCTGAAAATCCTGGTTCAGACAATTCCCACACCTCTTTGTAGCACAAACTGTTAGTTTGTGCCTCTACCTTCAGTGTCTTCTGCGTCCTCTGTGCCTTCTGTGATTCAGACAATCCCGCAATACTGACAATCCCCTCTTCTCTTATCCTGCTAATCCTGAAATCCTGAAAATCCTGGTTCAGACATTCCCCTCTTCCTTCAGCGTCTTCTGCGTCCTCTGTGCCTTCTGTGATTCAGACAAAAAAAATCCGCAAAAATCCGAAACATACATGAAACATACATGAAACATATTGTTCCGACCCCCACCTCTCCCTTCCAACTCACCTAATCCCATGTTATACTACTACCACTATGAAAAACAAAACAACCCACAAACCCAACATCACCGTATTCGTAGGTCGGAGCGAGCGTAGCGACCTCCGACTTCTTACATTCTGTAGAACCAACCTCCAACAAATAGCCAAAAAGGTTACCAAAATTATTTTTTTTCAACCACAAAAAACCGATAAAAACAACCCGCAAACCCAGACGGAAACTAACATTAGACCAATTCTACCAAAAGTTACCGTTATGTCAAAAAAAGTTACCATACGGTAACCTTTTAAGGAGGAATATTCCGATGAAATTCAATGACATACACAAACAATTCGCCGTCAAATCCTTCATAAAAATGATGACACGATCAGAAATCCAAGGTAGGTCAAGATAAGAAAAAGACCAAAAAAGAGCAAATTAAAAAAAGCGAAATTCGCGTCACATTCCTTGTCCTGACTGGATGCAAAACGTCACAGTGACGTGCAAAAGGTCACAATATTTAGCACATACTGATAAACAATGTAACAGTAAAATAACAGATATAAGTTTCGCTTCTCTCTACCCGACCTACAAGAGATTATATTGAATTATGAAAAATATATCCGATAAAACCGAAAACAAAATAACCCTGGTAACTCAACCTTCGTGCTTGACCATATATCGTATTTTTGATACCATATATTCATTCATCATCGTTGAAAGGTCGAATGTAATGTCCCCCGATAATATTGTTGCAAAAATATGTGCCGCAGTTGATTGTATCATTCAAACTGGTAAGGATTACAACGGTCTATTTCCCTCTATTTTGCATCCGAAGAATGGAAAAATGCTAATGGAGAAACCTGCTAAAATACCGGGTCAACGAAATGGTGATCGTGCTCATCTGGGTAGTAACCTTATACACGATGAACCGTTACTTGCTACGATGAATACACTCGCTGAAACTGAATCAAAACCAGCATATACTGAAGCAGTAGATCAATATCTGAACCATTTTGCACAGAATTGCACAATTACAGAATCGGGTTTATTTCCTTGGGGTGAACATTCGTATTGGCATCTTACTGAAGAACGTGTAGGATGTTCTCGTAACCCCGCTGGTGGTGCAGCCATACACGATCATCTTCGTCAAATTCCGTTATGGATCTGGCAAAAACTGGAATCTTTTAATCCTATCTGCATACAAAGTTTTGCTGACGGGTTGGATTATCATTGGACTGAAGGTGAAGGATTAGAGTATATCAGGCATGCCAACATAGACACTAAGGAACATCTCGTTCGCGGGGGTCGTTCCTGTGATTTCCCACGCCATTCTGGTTTCTATATCAGCGATTTGGTGTTTGCCTATACCAAAGACCAACGACCAGAAACCCTACAACAGATCAAGAATTATACTAATTATTGGTGGGAAAAACGGGATGAACGTGGACTATTACGTATTGAGAGTCGTTCACCGAAAGATGCTGAAAGTTTTTTTGAGAAAAATGCTCCGACGCAAACACTTTCTTTAGGAATTAGTCTGCTTGAATCTGCAACGTTGTTAGAATCGTTGCAACCAGAATATGCAGACCAGATGCGTCAATACGGGATGGTCTACATTGACGGGTTTCTCGCTGCGCCACACAACCTTGAAACTCGCGAATTCGTCAGTATGTGCGAATGTAGAACCAACCGACCGTATGGGAGTATGTCAGCTTGGGGAAGTGTTTATGGTTCAGGAACAGTGGGTAGCACCGGTGTACTTTGTCTTGGTGGGTGGAAACAGACAAAGAATGAAAGGTTGATGGAATGTGCTCGCGCCATTGGTAGTATCTATCTTGATGAGAAATTTCCAGTCGACCGTGTTCACACTGAAGGATTTAAGATTCCTGCTTCGGATGCAGGATTAGTGCTTGAACTATTTGCAGATCTATATGACATTACCAGCGAAACGAAATGGTTGGATGGTGGAATGGAACTTGCTAAGACAGTCATGGATGTCTATTTTTCAGAAACATTACCCTACGGTGCATCTGCAATTGACTGGTATGAATCACAAATGGGACCTGCATTTCTGATCCACGGTTTAGCACGAGTGGCACTGATGAAACTTCACGGAACCTGTGCTCTTGTACCAAATTACACAGCACGTTAATAGAATATAGTAATGATTAATATGTCCTATCAAATTTTAACCACTTAACCCTTATATATATTGATTCTATAAATTCAACATAAAATGAAAGGAAAATTATGGCACGAGTACCGATTGGATTAGAGTTGTTTTCAGTCCGAAACGAGTTAGCAGAGGATGCTCGCGGCACTATAAAGGCTGTCGCAGAGATGGGATATGAAGGTGTGGAATTCGCTGGTCCTCCACAACATTCCGCAGAGGAATTGAAAGGATACCTTGACGAATTCGGAATTGTCTGTTGTGGATGGCATACACCATTTAATCTTGTTCAAGAAGACAAACTCGCTGAAACAATTGAGTTTAACAAAATCCTTGAGAATAAATATATTATTGTTCCTGGTATACCAGGTGAACTTCGTCAATCAAGAGCAGATTGGTTGAAATTAGCAGATTATTTCAACGACCTTGCAGATAAACTTGCCCCACACGGCATGGTCACAGGCTATCATAACCATCACGTTGAGTTTTCACCGATGGATGGTGAAATTCAGTGGGACACATTCTTCGGAAATACAAACGAAGGTGTTGTCATGCAACTGGATATGGGTAATGCTCTCAATGGTGGTGCAGATCTTGTTGCCATTTTGGAGAAATATCCCGGTAGATCAGGAACGGTGCATCTCAAGCCTTATACGCTATCAGATGATGAGTCTGATGGACATGCTGGATTTCGTCCTATTATAGGGGAAGATAGCGTGCCGTGGATGGAAATATTCCGAGTCTGTGAAACTACAGGCGGTACAAAATGGTATATCGTTGAATATGAAAGCGATGCATTCCCACCATTAGAGGCAGTTGAACGCTGCTTGAAAGCACTGAAATCAATGGGTAAATAAAAGGATTGTAGTAGTAATACATTTATGAATACCTATTGCGTAAGCACACTTCCATTTTCCAATTTCAACTTGAAAGAGTTTGTTGGTGAGTTCTCACAAGCAGGAGTCTCTGCGGTGGAACTTGCCCAAACTCATTATTCAAATACAGACCCCAAAACTATCAATGAACTTCGTGCAGAATACGGACTCAATTTCAAATCTTTACTAAGCACAGTACGGGTTGACGCGCCAGGTGGACTCGAAGAGTTAATCTCGATTCTTGACACTGCAGAAAGATTATCTATTTCAACGGTGAGTATCGCAAGTGGTGGAAATGAATCTGCTACCACTCGTGAGGTAGACAGGATAATTAGTCTTCTCAGAACGATTACTAAAGAAGCATATACTCGCAATTTGAATCTCGCTCTCTATGCACACGAAGGAAGTCTTGCATATAACCTTGAACATACACAAAAACTCTTTGATGCGATCACATATGAAAACTTTGGGTTTTATTATAGTCCATATCATTTTCATCGCGCAGGAGACGATCCGGTTGTTGCTTTACGCACCTTGTCAGAGCGACTGTTTAGTGTTTATTTCAACTGTGGAGTTGATTCACAGACAGGCAGCGAACCGTTTTGGGGACCAGAGATGGATTTTCGCGCCATCTGTAAAGAGATAGAACGTGTCGGTTACACGAGTGAAATCATGCTTATCTATCTGGGATTGAATACAGAATCCCCACAACCGATTATTGATGGTATTTTGAACGCGCGTACAAAGTTAGACACCTATTTTAGTTGAGGATTCTTCATTATACTTTTATCTTGTGGTGTGTAAATAGAATAATAACATACTATATTTCATTATAATCTAAAATCAATAACACGCTTTTGTAAATCTCTATCCCTCCAAACAGCCAAGTGATCTTTACGATTGCTCTACAGTATCCGTTTAATTCCTGATATATCTTGAGTTAAACAATTGTCAGAACTCTAGTTTGATATCACAGTTATCAGACATTACCAAATCTATCAAAACGGTAAATGAATAAAAATCAGTTTTATTTCAATTTTTTTTCACATTTTGCACGTTTTCCATTCCAAGATAACGTCTATAGAATATCAATCAAATGGAAATACAAACAATCGTCTCAAATTTATGATTTTCGTTCAATGACGGAAAACCTTATATTTGGAGGATAAAATGATCAACAGAATTAAACACACCATAATGATATTCTTCTTTTTTGGTAATCTTTATCTTGTATCCGCTGCACCACCGCAAGTGTCTCGCTTTACATTAAGTAATGGTATCAAGGTTGTCAATCTCTACGTTGAGGATTCCACAGATGTTGTTATCATGAGTTATTTACCACTTGGACTGGTTAGTGATGGGAAAGCAAAGGCACAATGGAGCCATCTTATTGAACACTTGACAATCCGAACTACCGGTCCAATAGATTACCCAACAAGTAGCGCAGAAACTATGTTTGATAACATGCGCTTGGAATTTCTGGGTTCCACCGATAATTGGACGCATGGATTGGAACTTCATACAAAGTGGCTTTCTGGATTACCGTTTTCTGAGGAAAGTTTAGCAGAGGAATTACCAAATGCCTTATCCGAAATTGACATTACTGAGCAGAGATTGGCAACTCATAAGTGGGCATCCGCTGCATGGAACCAAGTGATACGACACGATGAAACCCACATTGCAATGCGCGGAGATATTCAATCAGCAAAATTGGGTCATTTAGAAGAATACCGTGATCTTCATTTAGTTCAAGAAGATAGAGTTCTTTTGTGTGTCATCGGTGGACTGGCTACTGAAACTTTGCAGCCAGCAATGGAAGAGAAAATCGGTGCAATCAACATATCAGCAAAATCACTTCCTCCGGCAACAGTAAGTACTGTGATAAAAAAAGACCGAATTGCTACCTGGGATGTCAATGTAACACACTACATAGAAACTTACGCGATACCCAACGCAAAAAATAATGACTATCCAATATTGTATATAGCAAACGCGCTCTTAAACGTTGGACTCAACCAAGATACCCAACTGAAGGAACATACAGGAGGGATTGTCAGTAGTGTGGATATTGTAACACCTGAACAGACTTATCTACAGATTAGTGCTTCGCTCAAACAAGATGGAGATATAAACGAGGTCAAGGAGAGAATTCGAATTCAGATAGACCGTACAATGAAACCCAAGAATAACTTTCAGGTAGTGATGGCTGCCCCATCGCTTTCCAAGCAATTCAGTTCACCAATGGATATAGATATGATGAAGCAATATAAGCAGCAAGGTGTGTCAGAGACTATGATGCTTGGCAACATCGGTCTATGGTGGGGTATGCTTGAATTTCGGTATGGTGATAATTTACCACACCTCGCAAAAGCGTTAAATAATGTCTCTGCTGTAGATGTTGCAGATGTCACCAACCGATATCTGTCTGAAGATCATCGTATGACGTTAATTCTCACACCATTAACTTCTGAATGATATTGTATATTGGCAGGAATCTGGTCGTAAGTGCAACCTGAATATGGAGGTGCCAGATGGAACAAGACGATGTTCAGTTGATTCATAGAGTCTTATCTGGTAACGATGAGGCATTCAGTACCTTAGTGAAAAAATACCAAAAGACCGTTCATGCACTTGCGTGGAGAAAGATTGGTGATTTTCACTATGCTGAGGAAATTACCCAAGACACCTTCATTCAAGCATATAAGAAACTCTCAACCCTCAAAGATCGGAAGCAATTTGCTGGATGGCTGTATGTCATTGCAAATCGAATTTGCTATGATTGGATGCGAAAACAGAAACCTGTACAGCAATCACTGGGAGACGCTGCAATGCAAGCAGTAGATAAGCTAACTTATGAACATTATGTATTGGAACAGCGCGAGACTGAAGCGAAAGACCGTAGACATCAGATTGTTAAGCAGCTGTTGGAAAGACTACCAGAGAGTGAACGCACTGTGGTAACTTTATACTATCTCGGAGAAATGACAGCGAAGGAGATCGGTAAATTCTTGGGTGTATCGGTGAATACAATCACAAGTAGACTCCAACGCGCTCGAGAACGTTTAAGATCATCTGAAGAGATCTTGATTAATGATACACTTGGCGGTATACCCTTGTCCAACAGCGTAATTGAGAACATCATGCGGGAAGTTGCTGACATAAAACCGGTACCAAACCCAACTACAAAACCGTATCTTCCATGGACGGCTTTCGGTACAGCAATGGTTTTGGCTATATTAATGCTAAGTATAAGCAACCAATTTCTTGCAAGATTTCAGGAACCGTATAGTTTCGAAGCAAATTCTCAACCAACTATTGAATTAGTTGATTCATTAGCTTTTGTTGATATTGATGCAAAACCATCTGTGCGAAATCAAATCGGTAAAACTGACTCTCAGGATGAAAACAGCAGCACCGGATCACAGGTTTCTGGTGAAGCATTAGCAACTAATACATCAACGAATTTTCCAATGCTTTCTGCATCTAATACCGCACCTAAAGTTGCACGATTTACTTTAAGTAATGGCATCCGTGTTGTCAATCTTTATGTAGAGAACTCAGCGCAGGTGGGTATTTTCAGTTATTTGCCACTTGGACTCGTTGCAGACGGGAAAGCAAAGGCGCAATGGAGCCAACTCATTAATCACTTGACAGTACGTTCCACAGGACCTATTGATATCAATACAAGTGGTGCAGAAACTATGACTGATAATATGCGCTTAGACTACCTTGGAAATTCGGATAATTGGTTACAAGGTGTGGAACGACATGCAAATTGGCTTTCAGGATTGCCTTTTACGGAAGAAAGTCTCGCTGAGGAGATCCCAAACGTACTGACCCAAATTGACATCGTAGAGAAAAACTTAGCAACGCATAAGTATGCAAATACTGCATGGAACCAAGTCATTAGGCATGGCGAGACCGATATTGCAATACGCGAGAGTATTCAATCAGCGCGGTTGAATGAACTTCAAGAATATCGTGATCGACATTTGGTCCAAGCAGATAGCGTTCTTTTGTGTGTAATTGGTGGTGTTGATACCGAAATACTGAAGCAGACAATGGAACAACATCTGGGATCTATCAACTTGCCAGAAAAAAGATCTCCAAAACCGACAGAGTCAATAGAAACAATGAATGACCTTAATGCTACTTGGGATATCAACGTAACGCATTATTTGGTAACATACCCGATTCCTCGTCCTGATGACACGGACTATCCAGCACTATTTGTGGCGAGTGTACTTCTGAGGTTAGCATGCATACAAGATACTCAGTTGAAAGACCTTGCTGGTTATGTATACAGTGGTGTTGACCTTGTTACACCCGAACAGATATACTTCTATATTAGTGCATCACTCAAACCCAATTCAGATATAGAGAAGGTTAAGGAACGGGTTAGTTATCTAATGAACGAGATAAGACAACCTGAAAACAACACGCAGATTGATATGGTTACATATTGGCTTTCACTGGAACTCGGTGCACCACCAGATATGAAAACACTGATGCAAAATAAACCAGAAAATGTGACAGAGGATATGTGGCTGCTCCAATTTGGTGTTAGTTGGGGGATGTTGGAATACCAATATGGTGAAACCATGTCACAACTTGCAGCAGCTTTTGCTAATGTCTCTGCAGATGATGTTGGCAGTGTTGCCAACCGGTACCTAACTGAAGATCGGAGGATGACGTTACTTCTTACACCACGAGCATCGGAATAATAAATCCATTAATTGCGAACAAGTGTGATACAATTTACAGCAATTGTAAATCTAAGTCAGATCTGTCAGTTGCGGCATTACTTCATTCTTAAGCAATTCCATTGAATGTAGCCACTGCTCCTTAGGATCCCACTCATGTCCCATCGCCAGCAGGACACCGAACCCACCAACATCTGCATAAAGTTTCCGTAAACGATTCGCAACGGTGTCAGGACTACCTACGATCCACAACGTATCCAATAATGCATTTAAACATGTTTCTACATCAGGAATGTCCGGCTGCATCTTGAATTTCTCCCATCCAAATAGTCTAAACCAATAATCCCGAAAATCCCTTCCGAGTGTACCTTCAATAGCCTCTTTGCGTGCTTGTTCATCGGTATCAGCAACATAAACTTCACGTGCAATACGCCATGTTGACCGAGATGGAGATAGTCCAGTCTTCTCTGCCCCCTCTTCCACAGCATCCCAATGCGTCTTTATCACAGAGACGGGAGCAAGATTAATACTCATTGGTATCCAGCCTCGTTCACCAGCAAAAATAAGTGTATCCGATTTCGTTGATGAACCTGCCAATGCAATTGGTGGATGTGGTTTCTGATACGGTTTCATGTGGATACTTACGATGTCTGGGTGACCTTCAGGTATTTTAAATTCCCAAGAATCGCTTTTATAATGACCAGGTTCAGGGTCAGTCCATATTTTTAGCACAGCATCGATTCCATCACGAGTTGCTTTTCTTCTATCAGTAGAAGCCATAAACATCTCCGCATCACTCGGGGTGGAACTTGAACCAACACCCCAATGGAAACGACCGTGAGCAAGATGATCCAACTGAGCAATACGATGTGCTACAACTGCAGGATTGTGGATTGGCATACAAGTAATACCAGTACCGAAGACTATGTTCTCTGTCAATGCAATTGCTTTTGCAATAAAAAGATCTGGTGAGGGTATATTTTCCCAAGTAAACGTAAAATGTTCACCTATATATGCTTCCTTATATCCCAACCTATCCAACGTCACCATCTGTTCCATGTCATCGTCTAAGGTTTTGGTCGTATCGCTACCGGGTGGATGTAATGGCATTGTGAAAAAACCGAGTTCCATCTTAAAACTCCTTTGTAAAAAAGCGGAGAAAGTATCAGATTCTTATCTATGTTGTTATACGTTGTTGTGTATGTCCACTGACACGCTGTTTATTATGTGTAGATGTTTAAGGATGCGTTTGAAACTTGACAGGATCAAAGAAATCTGTTATTGTTTTTATGCAATAGTGTATGTCTGAAGGTTACCAAAAAGTCAGATATTTATCAAGTGTTTTACAAAGAAAGGAAACATCTCTTTATGTATATGAAACAATATTTTTCAACTATAGCTGTCCTATTGGTAGCATTAAGTTTATCCATAATAGGATGTGAACGGATTGATCCTGAAACACCACCCGATACAACCGTTCCAACGCTGAAAATTGGGATCATTCAACCTTCCCATAGTTATACGACTTTCAGTCAAGGGGCAGAAACTGCTCGTGTACAAATTAATGGTAATGACGGAATACTTGGAATGCAGGTAGAATTTATCAGCCGAAATAACCAATTTATGGCTGATGCACCTCCAACGGCACAAGCAAGCATTGATGCTGCGAAAGATTTGATTGAGATGGACGGTGTTTTTGCTCTACTCGGTCCAGTTCGTTCCACAATGGCTATTGAGGTAGGACCGATTGCTCAGGAAGCAAAACGGCTTATGCTCCCCGGTTCCAGCGGCTCAAATGTACCAGCAGTAGGAGATTACATCTTTTTAATCACGGTACCGAACCCATTCCAAGGGAAAGTTATGGCAACATTTGCGATGGATCCAGAAGAACTTGGTGCTAACACGGCTGCAACCATCTATGAGGAGGGTGATGCATACTCAACAGATCTTGTCCAAGCCTTTGAAACAGCATTTAAGGAACTCAATGGAGAAATCGTACACAGTGGTTCTTATGCTCCAGGTGAGATGTCCTTCACTACACTTCTTTCTGATATTCAAAATGCTACTCCCGACGTTATCTTTTGTCCAGGTCATCAACCAGAAGTGCCGTTGTTGATAAATGAAGTGCGGCAACTTGGTATCAATACGACCTTTCTCGGTGGTAGTGCATGGGATGATAGGGCACGATTCCTGGGTGTCTTAGAGGATAGTGCTGTATTAGACGGCAGTTATTATCCGACCAATTTTTCTGTAGCAACGCAGGACGCTGATGTTCAAGAGTTTGTTAAGGGATATATGGAGTTGTATGATAGTCCACCGGACGGTATAGCCGCGTCCGGTTATGATGCGATGAGACTCTTAGCACGAGCAATTGAAACTGCTGGTTCACTTGATCAAGCGGCTGTTCGCAATGCATTTGCAGAAATCAAGGACTATAAAGGTGCTACGTCCATATCACATTATGACGCAAATCGGCATCCCGTCAAAAGCCTTGCAATTCAGACAATCCAAAATGGAGAAGTAGAACATTACAAAGTTGTAGAACCGTAGGACAGATTCTATAATACATATTTGTAGTTTTGTAGTAAGGAGTACAAATGGCGAAGGAATTGATTCGACTTGGTGTCGTTGGATGTGGATGGGCAGGTTGCCGTGCTATTGAATCTGCTAATGCCACCCTTCGACTCAAGGTTATTGCAATTGCTGAGCGCGACACATCCCGTCGTGAACAGACCGCTAATGATAATGCAGTACACCACCGTTACAACGACTATCGTGAACTCCTTGACAATCCTGCTGTTGATGCAGTCTATCTTGCAACATCTCCAGATGGTAGACTACAACAAGTCTTAGATACGCTTAATGCTGGAAAACACGTTCTGGTGCAAAAGCCGCATGCCATCCGTGCTCACGAGATATTAGAAATAGAGACCGCAGCACAAAAATCAGGAAAAACAATTCAGTTCTGTTATTTTATGCGGCACTTTCCTCACAACCGTCAAATCCGAAACGCAATACAGAACGGAGCAATTGGTGACCCCTTTCACGCACGAGTATTCGGTAAATATAACTTCATTCCAACCTTAGATGATAACAGTCGTTGGCTTCATGTATATGGACAGAAAGGAGGTTCATTAGGTCAACACTATTCCCATGAACTCAACCTTACTTGGTGGTGGATGGGATGTCCTAAACCTGAGTGGACATTCGCATCAAAACACGTGCTTTACCCGCAATACGATGGACCAGAAGGTGCTGCGGAAGATTATTTCACAGGTCTCGTTGGGTGTGAGGGTGGAAAGACTATACAGATTGACTGCTCACGTATGAGCCATTCGGATTCCAGTAGTGTTGTGGAACTTTACGGTACGACAGGAGCAATTACAAACGGTGGGATATCTCGTTTCAAGGATGGTGAATTTATCCGAGAAACTATTGAAGAACCATCTGAAATCGACCATGGGGAACTCCCTGAAGATGTGCCAGTATTCTATTATGAACTCAATCACTTCGGTATGGCAATAGCTGGTGAAGTTGCCCCTGATGTCGACGTATCCAACGCATACATTTTCATGCAAATACTGGATGCACTCTACGACAGTGCGAAGAGCGGAGAGAAAGTTTATATTTGACAAAAACAGACCTTTCTGGTAATCTAATACCATCATTCATCTATCCTGACATGGGAGCATTATATGTATAAAAGTGCGATATTAGGGTGCGGAGGACGTGCCCGAGGACATGCAAGTGCCTATCGCCATGTTACTGGTGGAAAACTCGCAGCAATCTGTGATATGAATGAAGAACGTCTCAACGACTTCGGTGATAAATTCGATATTTCTACACGATACACAGATTTAGATAAGATGCTTGAAAAAGAGAAACCGGATCTCTTACACATTGTAACTGCCCCTACATTGCGCGGTTCTAATGAACGTATTCGGTATTCACTTATGAAGCAGGTATCTGACCACGGTGTGCCAGCGACAATTGTTGAAAAACCGATTGCTATTGATAGTGATGACTGGAAACAGATTGCTGGGTTAGCAGAAGAAACGGAGACGAAGTTCATCGTCAACACACAACTCAACTTCCATCCAAAAAACATTGAATTGAAGCGAGATGTAGCTGAAGGTAAAATCGGTGAGATAAAGTTTATTGATGCGAGTGCCAGAAGCACTCCAGTCAATCAGGGACCTCATGTGCTTCAGTTAGTTTCGTCGTATATAGACAATTCTCGACCGGTACGGGTATTAGGACAAATATCTGGTAGAGACCGTTTGGATTCAGCAGAACCTTCTCCGATGCATGCTGCCGCGCACGTGATGTACGAAAATGGACTTCACGTTTCTGTAGCATTTGGTCCTGGTGTTGGGGCAAATGTATCTCCACATAAAGCCCTTTTCCGACACAAACGCGTTTTTGTTGTTGGAACAGAAGGATTTGTTCATTGGCGTTTTAATGGTTGGGAACGTTCTACTCAGAAAGGTGGCTTCGAAAGCGGTCATCTTAACTACGGAGATCAGGATGTTCAAGCACAAGGAAATCTAACAGAAGCAGTTTTTGATTGGCTTGATGATGAAAACAAGGTGCATCCAACACATCTCAAGCAATCCCTTGCAGAATTCAATTTACTATTAGGAATATATTACAGTGGTATAACGAATCAGATTATTGAGCTTCCATTTGATCCACCAGATGGATTAATCAATTCTTTGAAAGAGATATTATAGGAGAAATATAAATGTTTAAAAGTGCTATATTAGGGTGCGGAGGACGTGCAGGTGGTCACGCAAGTGCCTATCGCTTCGTGAAAAGTGGAAAACTCGCAGCAATCTGCGATATGAATGAGGAACATCTTAACAATTTCGGTGATAGATTTGAAATCTCTTCACGCTACACAGATTTAGATGAAATGCTTGAAAAAGAGAAACCGGATCTTCTACATATTGTTACCGCACCAGTATTACGCGGTTCCAACGAACGTATTCGGTATTCACTGATGAAGCAAGCTTCTGACCATGGAGTACCGGCTGCAATTATAGAGAAACCGATTACTGTTGATAGTAAAGAATGGAAACAGATCGCTGGTTTAGCAGAGGAAACAAAAACCAAGTTTATTGTCAATACACAACTAAACTTCCATCCAAAGAATCTTGAATTGAAGCGTGACGTTGCTGAAGGTAAGATTGGAGAGTTAAAGTTTATTGATGCAAGTGCGAGAAGCACGCCAGTAGACCAAGGACCACATGTGCTTCAGTTAGTTTCGTCCTATATTGATAATTCTCGTCCGGTCCGGGTTTTAGGTCAAATTTCAGGAAGAGATCATTTAGAATCCGCTCAACCATCACCGATGCATGCAGCTGCACACGTTATGTATGAAAATGGACTCCACGTTTCTGTGGCATTTGGTCAGGGAGTAGGTACAATGGCATCTGATGATCAAGGTATTTATTGCCACAAACGTGTATTTGTAGTCGGAACAGAAGGATTTGTGCATTGGCGTTTTAGTAGCTGGGAACGTGCAACACGTGAGGGCGGATACGAAGGTGGTCCACTCAGCTATGGTGAGCAGGATGTTGAAGCACAAGGTAACCTTACAGAAGCTGCCTTTGCATGGCTTGATGATGAAAAAAATCAACATCCGACGCATTTAAAGCAATCACTTGCTGAGTTTAATCTACTATTAGGCATTTATCATAGCGGAATCACGAACAAGATAATTGATCTTCCATTTGACCCTCCGGATGGATTAATGGACTCTCTCAGGGAAAACCTATAGGAGATATTTATATGTATAAAAGTGCATTTTTAGGTTGTGGTGGTCGTGCGCGCGCACATGCAAGTGCATATCGTTTTGTAAAAAGTGGCAAAATAGCTGCCATCTGCGACATGAATGAAGAACAACTCAATCGGTTCGGAGACGATTTTGATGTATCCTCTCGTTATACAGATTTAGACGAGATGCTTGAAAAAGAGAAGCCAGACCTTCTTCATATTGTCACAGCACCAGTATTACGTGGAACGAATCAACGTATCCGTTACCCGTTGATGAAGCAAGCATCAGACCATGGCGTACCTGCTGCGATAATTGAAAAACCGATCGCTGTTGAGAGTGAAGACTGGAAGCAGATTGCTGGATTGGCGGAAGAGACAAAGACAAAGTTTATTGTCAATACGCAGCTAAACTTCCATCCCAAAAACCTTGAATTAAAGCAGGATGTATCGGAAGGAAAAATCGGAGAGATAAAGTTTATTGATGCCAGTGCCAGAAGCACGCCTGTTGATCAAGCACCGCACGTCTTACAATTAGTATCGTCTTACATTGACAATTCCCGTCCTACCCGTGTGTTAGGTCAAATATCTGGCAAAGAGCAGTTAGATTCTGCACAACCATCTCCGATGCATGCAGCTGGACAGGTGATATATGATAACGGTCTACATGTATCAGTCGCATTTGGGACAGGTGTAGGTACGATGGCATCTGACAATCAAGGTGTACACTGTCACAAACGGGTCTTTGTCGTTGGAACTGAAGGATTTGTGCACTGGCGTTTTAGTAGTTGGGAACGCGCTACACGTGCGAATGGCTACGAGGGTGGACCACTCAATTATGGCGAACAAGATATTGAGGCACAAGGAAACCTTACAGAAGCAGCCTTTGCATGGCTTGATGATGAGAAAAATCAACATCCGACCCATCTCAAACAGTCTCTTGCTGAGTTCAATCTGCTTTTAGGTATTTACTACAGTGGGATAACTAATAAGATAATTGATCTACCGTTTGAACCACCAGACGGTTTAATGGATTCACTTAGAGAGAAGTTGTAATTAATAGATAAAATTTCCACACGGTATAACAAAGTTTATGGAGGAATAAACATGTATAAAAGTGCATTTTTAGGTTGTGGTGGACGTGCGCGCGCACATGCCAGCGCATATAGATTTGTAAAAGGTGGTAAAATAGCTGCGATCTGTGATATGAACGAAGATTTACTCAAAAAGTTTGGCGATGACTTTGATGTATCATCGCGTTACACAGATTTAGATGAAATGCTTGAAAAAGAGAAACCGGATCTTCTCCACATTGTTACTGCTCCAGTGTTACGTGGAACCAACCAGCGTATCCGTTATTCGTTGATGAAACAAGCATCAGACCATGGTGTTCCAGCGGCGATTGTTGAAAAACCGATTGCTGTGGAAAGTGAAGACTGGAAGCAAATTGCTGGATTGGCGGAAGAGACAAAGACGAAATTTATTGTCAATACACAACTAAACTTCCATCCCAAAAACCTTGAACTGAAACAGGATGTAGCAGATGGTAAAATTGGAGAGATCAAATTTATAGATGCAAGTGCTCGTAGTACACCAGTAGACCAAGCACCACATGTATTGCAGCTGGTATCGTCTTATATTGATAACTCTCGTCCTACCCGTGTGATGGGTCAAATATCTGGTAAGGAACAATTAGATTCCGCTCAGCCATCACCAATGCATGCTGCTGCGCAAGCAATATATGATAATGGACTACATGTTTCACTTGCTTTTGGAACAGGTATGGGTACATTGGCATCTGAGACAGGTGGAACAGTAACACACAAACGTGTTTTTGTAGTTGGTACAAAAGGCTTTGTACATTGGCGGTTTAGCAGTTGGGAGCGTTCCACACATGATGGTGGTTATGAGGGCGGTCCCCTAAACTATGGTGAACAGGATACCCAAGCACAAGGCAACCTTACTGAAGCAGCCTTTGATTGGCTTGATGATGAAAAAAATGTACATCCAACACACCTTAAGCAATCTCTTGCTGAGTTTAACCTGCTGTTAGGAATATACTATAGCGGCATAACCAATCAGATCATTGACCTACCTTTTGACCCTCCTGATGGGTTAATGGATTCTCTCAGAGAGAAATTGTAGACAAATGATTGATGTGGGGATGGACATTTGGTCTATCTCCACAATATCTGTTACTCTATACTGTATCAATCAAATATCAGGTTCTCCGAAATATAAAATAGACAGACAACAGCATGCAGATTGTCTCATGTGCGGTTGTTAGGATAGTAATACTGTAGGACACAAACTAACAGTTTGTGCTACAATTTATCCCGTATTATGGACCTTTCTTCAGTAAGAATACCATCTATAGTTAGACCTTGAAAATATCAATTTGAGTTATAATGGCAATTAGTTCTCATTATGTTTAGAATATGTTGCTCTTAGCTGTTTTATTTTATGGGCTTCTTCTCTGATTGGTTGTTCGGGTCTGATTTCTACATCTTGTCCGATATCAATTGGTGTGAAAATGGCAATACTATCAACTCTTTCGTTCTCATTAATTGTAAATTCAATACCAAGTTTCCAAAACCAATATCTTAATCCACCGAAATTGTCGTTGTCAATTTCGTCTGGTTTCCCTAATTCATCTTCAAGCATCTCAACTTTTGTTCCAATACCATTCCTTCCTGCAGTTCTTGCTTTATTTGGACGATCTAAAAATAAGAATCGAACAAGATCTTCATTATCTATAAAACCAGCGAATCCAAGATCCGGATTCCAGAATGTAAAAAGTCCATTCACACCGGGTCGATCATCCGGATCACCATGTATTTCCTTTACTTTTTTAAACGGGTCTTCTAAACTAATACCAAATGCACCCTTCCCAGGCACAATAAGGTTTAAGGGTGGGTCAGGTATATTATCAATAACCTCTTTTGGTGGTTCTGGTAAAATGAATTCTGTATTGGCAATCCTCTTCACTCGTTTAGTTGTTTTACTCACACCATCATCCACATAGACAGTGACTCTAACGGATTCGATATCATCTTCCGGTGCCGTCCATTCCACTTTTGTACCTGTTGTTGCACTCAGTTTTCCTGCTTCCACTTCCCACGTATAACTCAACGTGTCACCATCTTTGTCAGAAGCAACTACACTAAATTCAAGAACATCTCCTGGATCGTATTCAGTTGGAACAACAAAACTTTCAACTGTAGGTGAGTAGTTGTCCGGTTCAGCGTCTTCATCGTCCGATCCACAACCCAAAATAGATAAGGTAAGTATGCACACCACTACGATGTAAAAATGATCAAATCGGTTTTTCATTTGTTTCTCCTTAATAATCAGGTGTATCTTTTGTTTTTAAAACTACATAACTACGATAACGTTCGGGATGAATATCTCCGGATTCCACTGCCATTTGAATACCGCAGTCAGTTTCTTTTACATGTGCACAGTCTTTGTATTTACATGATTCAAGGAAAGGTTCCATTTCTGGGAAGTAGAGTTCAAGATTTTCTGTATCAACTCCCCATAATCCGATTTCTCGGATACCTGGAGTATCTGCAACCTCTCCCCCAATATCAAGTTTAAATAATTCTACAAGAGTAGTTGTATGTCTACCTTTTTGTGTTTTTTCACCGACTTCACCTATCCTTAATTCAAGGTTTGGTTGAATAGCATTCAAAACACTTGATTTTCCAACACCGGATGGTCCCACAATAACACTGAATTTATCTATTAACACATTCTTTAACGTTTCTATGCTCTTAGGATAATTGATGCTCGTGAACAGAACACCATATCCGAGTTTCTCATAGGTTTCAAAAGTAGCAATGAGTTGACGGCGTTGTTCTGCATCCACTAAATCCATTTTATTCAAGCAGATAACAGCATCCATTTCACCGGCTTCAGCTAAGATTAGAAATCGATCTAAAGTCCGAAAATTGAGTGAAGGCATCTGAGTTGAAACCACTGCTACGACTTGATGTGCATTAGCAACTATTATTTGCTCAATATCCTCATGTTTTCCAGCGTATTTCCGAGAGAATTTGGTTTGACGTGGAAGTATTTCCTCAATAACCCCTTCATCTTCGTCTATCTGAGAAAACACGACTTTATCACCAACAGCGACAGGGTCAGCATATAGTCTACGACCGGTTCTGGATTGTCGTTTTCTTTTTAAAGTGCCTCGTAATGTGCATCGCAAAACAAGTTCACCGAACTCAACGTCATAAAAGCCGGTACGTGCTCGGATGACTCTGCCTTGTTCACGTGTAAGAATATACCCCACCTCCCAATATTGTGTCTACAAAGATGATTCTCCACAATAGAGATATATGATATTGTGGATTGTATGTTTCATACATCATTAGACTACTTAAATATAACCTTTTAATGTCTTGTAAGCAGTTTCAGCGTCTATATGGAAGTTGTCAAATTTACATTCACAAGAGATACGACCCTCGTACCCAGCATTCTTTAATGCAATAAAGAAATCAGTGAAATCAAAGTCGTCATTCCCAGGATATGACCGTTTGACCGGTTCTGCAATATGGACATGTGCTAACCAGTCAGCGGCATCAACAATGTTTTGCAATGGCTCATTCTCCTGCCAAATATGATATAGGTCAGCCAACGCCTTTATACCTTTTCTGTTAACGCGTTTTGCCATCGCGAGTCCATCGGCAACAGTGCGTATTATGTTTCCTTCTTTTTTACAAATTGGTTCAACAACAATTATAATTCCGTATGTTTCTGCATGGTCTGCAGCCATATCAAGAAATTCAGCGATCTGTGTTAATGCGCGCTCCTCTGAATATCCTTCCTCCAGATTCCGAGAACCACTGCTACCATAAACAATAATTTCTCCACCAATTTCGCTTGCCCGACGACATGCCGTTTCCACATAGCGTGACAAACGTGATGAATCAACCGTAGTTCCAACAACTCGCAAGTCACCAGGTATAAATCCTGCATAAGCTTCGGGTTTAAGAGGTGCCTCTGCTACGCGTTCTTTAATTTTTTGAAAATCATCTTCAGTTTGCTCGGGTATGAGTGCGCTTCTCACACCTAACTCAATATAGTCGTATCCTACCTCTGCAAGCCGATTTACATTATCTAAACTGGTGCATATTCCGAACCGCATGTATAACTCCTTTGTATAACTATGTGCCTACAAAAAGCAAACGTAATAAATATTCACACATAACGATTAATAGTGCGACAAAGAAAGTCTTGAAAAAGCCGTTGAGTTCAACTTTCTTTATCGCTACATTGGTAATTCCAAGCAAGAAAGCTAAAAAGACTATATATGCGGGAAATTTGACAGCATAAGATAAAAGATCCAAAATACATTTCTCACATCCCAAAGCATGCCCAATACCTTTAGGTGGAGTGGATGCAAGAATTGACTTTATTCCTAACGGAAAAGAATCAGTCCTGACGATTGCTGTAGAAATCGTTTTAACTGACCCGAATCCAATTGCAACTCCTATTGCTGTTGACCAATTCTCAATTTTTACCATTGGTAAAAACCAAATGACAGCAAATGTCGCGATACTCAATGTTAGCAAAATAGTGGCATATCCCAGTTCTCTTTTATTTTTTGAAGACGCATTATTGGGAAACGGATTCACAGGACCAATTTGATTCAATAGAGTTCTCAGAAAGTTAACAGGAATAGCAAAGTTTAGATTTTGTCCGTCGTCTCTTGTTTCAGATACAATACCAATTACTTCACCAAAACGATTAACAACTGCCCCACCACTGCTTCCACGCGATATTGCGGCGGTAAACTGAAGGACTTCATCTTGTATACGGGCAGTACCACGTGCTTGGATATTACTTATCTCTCCAGATGAAAATGTGCCTTCAAAACCACGAGGATTACCAACAGCATATACAATTTCACCTACTCTCACATTGTCGCTATTTCCAATTGGAAGTGTTGGTGCATTTAGGTTTCTTACCTTCACAATTGCAAGATCATGTTTATTATCTATTGCTACTGTTCCTTCTATTTCATGTCGTGCTTCCGTTCCCACTAACTTTGCGGTTCCACTCTTGACACCATCAATAACATGAAAGTTTGTTACCACGAGTCCATTCCCCACAAAGAATCCGCTCCCTTGTGATGTCCTACCATTCATATCCATTAATTCTAATAAAACGGATGATTCCTTCGTCTTTTGTGCAATCACTTCAGGTGTTTGTGCATCTACCAATGAAACGACGATTAGAAACAGCATTACCACAAAAGGAAAACAGATTGATGTTTTATTCATATCATCTTCACCACCTTTATTTCCCAAAACGTCGTTTTCGATGACTATAGTCCCGTATTGCACGTAAAAAATCAATCTTTCTAAATGAGGGCCAATATGTATCACAAAAATAAAATTCTGAGTAAACACTCTGCCATAGGAGGAAACCGGATAGACGCACCTCACCGCTTGTCCTAATAATTAACTCTGGATCAGGAAGATTTGAAGTATATAGATATGGACTAATTTTATCAACACTTAATTCTTCAACGATCTGTTTTGTATCTTTTCCACTCTCAATTTCTGCTTTTAAATGTCCTCTGAAAGCTTCAATTATTTCCTCGCGTCCACCATAAGCCACAGCCACGTTTAATATAAATTTGTCATAGTTTTTGGTTGCTTCCTCCGCTTGCCGTATAGCCTCCTGAAGACTTTTCGGTAAACGTTCAATCTGTCCCATTGCCCGTACCTTTATCTGATTTGCGTGCAGTCCCTTGATAGTGACTAATTCGCGCATTTTTCTTTCAATTAAACCCAATATACCTTCCACTTCATCGTCTGCACGCTTAAAGTTATCAAGAGAAAAGATCCAAATAGAGAAGATTTCTACACCGAGTTCATCGCACCAATGTAGAACTTCCTCAAGTTTATCAGCCCCTTCGTAGTGTCCTTTAATTATATTATCTAACCCACTTGCCTTGGCATAGCGTCGGTTTCCATCAAGAATCACACCTATATGGCGCGGAATCTTCCACGTACCTGCTTCTGCTTCAAGTCGTTTTTGATACGCTCTATAAAACTTTTTTTCAGCTTGGTGTTTGAGAAATCTAAAAGGATTCATGCGATTCACTTTATAGGTAGATCAGAATAGTCAACGTCAATATAGAACATCAATTGAATTATACCATAAATAGTATGTAAAGAAAAAGAGAAACTAAGGGTATGTAAAGATTTTGGCAAAAGGGTGAAAATCTGCTATTTGCTATACACCTGTCGCCCGCTTGGACTACCATAAAGCATTGAAAACAGATAACATGAATGAAATAGGTGCAATAAATTACGTGATTACAAACGCTCCAACTCAAAGAAAATGTTTACTATTCTGATTTCAAACCAAAGCTTTATATTCCTTAGTTTAATTCAAAGGTTGACTCGTATTATATGTTAACACTATCAGCAATGTATCTCTTAGTCGGTAACATCTGAAATTTGAAGTCTCTAATTCTTTGTTCCTGAATTGTGAGGTTTTGCCACGTCACAGTGACGTGTTGAATCCAGTCAGGACAAGGAATGTGACGCGAATTTCGTATTTTTTTTTTGCTCCTTTTTGGTTTTGTTTTTTTCGACCTATCGCTGTCATTATTAGGAGAAATTCTTTGTCTTCAGCGACTCTGATAAGTTTACATAGGTGGAGGCGATCACAGTGTTATCCGACATTGTAAACCTAATGAAAACATACATATTGGAGGTCGCTTTGCTCTCTCTGACCTACGATCCCCGCTGAATCAACACCGAATGGGAATTTAGTGTTCGGTGGACTAAAACATGCCCAGGACAATTTTTCATTATGCTAAGATTATATACCTCTGGTGTCTTAAGTTTGTGTTCCTGTGTTGTTGCTTCACCAGAAACATCATCCCTGTTAAAGTATCATAATTCGTGATGACGATATGGGATCACATTCTAAACACATGTTAATTATATAGTGCTTTTTTGTGTATGTCAAGTAAAAAAGTGGAATTTTATATTGGTTATGTATTGGTTGGGTGTTTTTTGTCTGGACCAGAATTTACCAAATCCACGGTATGAATGCCTTCTGTGCTTCTTACTGTTATATTATCAGAATCGCAGAAGGCACAGAGAACACAGAAAGGGACAGTGGTGTATGAATGTTATATTCATAGAATTAGCGTTTATGTAGGATAGTATAATTCTGGGTCTTCCTCGTTCTCCATGAATGCCATAAACTTTACACATTTGTGGTATATATGAAACCAATCTATTCTACTCAGAAACTTCCTTATACCCTTTTGGTAATGGTTTTCCTGCTACGAGAGATGATTTTAAAGGACGTACATGCCTACAACTCCCGCGGTGTGTAAACCCCGGACAGTCGCATGTTATATCAGCACCAATTACTTCTAATGTGTAATACTTGCCCTTTTGTGAAGAACTTTCTGCATGATAGACAGTTCGTTTGGGACCTGAGAGAACATTTGCTAAAACACGTATGGCTTCTTCTGAATACGGACGGAGTTGTTTCCGAGTTACCTCTTCAAGATGCGATGCGTTTTCTTCAAGGTAAGCATTCCCCGCATTCTGAAGTACCTCCTGTATATTGTCCTCCTTAAGTTCAGTTGTTTTAACAGAAAGGACGTTCATCATACGTTTGAGTTCACTGAGAACATCTAATTTAATTGCTGCTTCACCACCTGGTACCAATATTGAACCTTCAACGATAGAATCCATCAATGCTGCCTTCGTTTCCAAAACTGTTTTGACAAATGAATCTATTGTACCATTGGCAATCATGTATGTAACATTGACAGTGCCAGTTTGTCCTATCCGATATGCCCGATCCTCAGCTTGCCAGTGATTTGCTGGAACCCAATCCAAGTCGTTAAACACAACCTGTCGTGCCGCAGTCAGATTAATCCCAACTCCAGCAATGTGCATATTAGCTACAAAAACTCGTATGTTCTCATCGTTCTGGAACCTATCAACCATGTCCTGTCTCTTATCTGCGGGTATACCACCAAAAACATAAACAGCTCTATCTTTGAAATACTGTCGGAAACGAGAAATTGTGTTGAGAAACGATGTGAAGATGATAACTTTTTCTCCCTGTTCAAGGGCATTTTCTACGAATTTTAGGGTGTATTTACATTTTGAGAATGCAATTGCGCGACGGACCTGGGTGATTCTCCCCATTCCGCCTCCTAAATCAGTTGGATCAATTGACTCATAATAATCTGCGCGTTCTTCCGCATTTAGTCGTAAAGATTCTGGTAAACCTGCAATCGCCTCTGGTGAATCATATTTTGAAAAGACTTCTTGAACAAATTGATTGTAACGTTGAATAATAAATGGGTGTAATTCAACATCCATCCATGTTCGGACTTTAGGTGGTAGGTCTAACACTTCATCTTTTGTGCGGCGTAACATTACCCCGTGTAGTTGCACAGTTAATTCTTCTATATTGCTTGCACCATCTGCCACTAATCCGAAATCTCCCTGATATGCTTCACAGTAACGCTTTGCAAAACTTAGAAAACTCTTTCCAAGTGGATGGTTTAAAAGTTGTAGAAGTGGAAATAGGTCACGTGGACGATTCGTCATCGGAGTGCCTGTTAGTGCATGTACTACAGGTTCTTCAGTGATCTCTTTGACTAATTTTGATGCGTTTTTACTTCGCTGACTTTGGTAGTTTTTTAGGAAATGTGCTTCGTCAAAAACAACACCTTTCCAGTCAAACTCAAGAAGTTGTTCAAGGTTTTTTCCAAGGATTTCATAGTTGATAACAACCCAATCTTGGAAATCTTTTGAGGGGAGGGGAGTGGGTCCAACGATAGCAGTCTCAGCATTCGGAAGGACGATTTCAATTTCGCGTACCCAGTTACGTTTGATTGAGGCAGGACATATTACAAGGTAAGGACCTTCTGGTTCTGCTTCAACCATTGCGAGGATTGATTGACGAGTTTTACCTAAGCCCATATCGTCTGCAAGGAGTGCTCTACGACGACCCAATAGGAAAGCAACACCCTCTACTTGGTGTGGAAATAAACGCTGTGCGATTTCTTCAGCACGTTCTATCCCTGAGTGCTGCATGGAATGTCCCTTATTTCATTTTTACCCAGATACTTTACCTATCAACCAACCAGAAATCACCCTTACTGACAATACTGAGTTGTTTTAACATCACTGCCCCTGGAAAATTCGGTGCCATACCAATGCCCATAGCAAAGATATGACCGTTTCCTTTTGCATGTTCACCTACGAGTTTTAGGTCTGGAGCAGTAATACTCGTGGGTATTCCATCACTAAATAGGACAACAATTGTCGGAGATAACTTTACCATTTCTGTCAACGCTGTTAGCATGTCATGTTCATTAACATCTGAATGGATTTGTGATTTTATGTTGGTTAAATATGTAGAGGAATCTTCTACTGTCTTTTCTGTAACAAGTATATATTCCTCTTGATATACTACCAGTTCTCCACTAAATGCGATGATGTTAAAACTATCGTGTGGTTCCAGGAAAGTTAGCGAATCCCGCATGAGGTCTATTATCTTTTTCAGTTTATAATCAGGCAAATCCTGTAGACTGGAAGATAAGTCGATGCAGTAGACAATGCGTTGTGGACCCTCCTGTGATTCAATAAACTTAACTAATCGACTTTTAAAACGTTCTGGTGTCTTAGGTTTTTTCTTTATGGGTTGTTCAACACCTCTACGTATAGGTGCGGGTCCTTTAAATTCAATATTAGTCGGACCGGGTGTAACACTCTCATTCAGATTTACTTTCTCAAAAGGTCTAAATTCAGTCGGTTCAGCAGCAGAAACAACACCTTGTCGCGATGTAGGTTGATTACTTGTTAATATTTTCAATTGGGGTTGATTCGTGCTGTGTGTGGTTTCTTTACGGATTTCAACGCGTTTTGGGGGTGTTATTCTTTTGGTTTTCGGTTCTTCGACAGTAGTGAAGATTGCATCCATACTATCTGCACGGTGGCTTGGAATAACGTTAAACCAGTAAAAGAAACCGATTATGCCTATTATAAGATGTAACGCAACTGAAATGAGTAAAGAACCACTTGATCTATATTTCATTATACATCGTTATCCTAATTCCATCTCTCCACAACAACCTTCTTCTGGGTAAAGAAATCAACTGCATCCCAACTCTGACCGTGTAAATCACCGAAAAAGCTATCTTTCCAACCGCTAAACGGGAAAAATGCCATAGGTGCAGCAACACCGATGTTTATTCCGATATTCCCAATCTGTGCTTCATAACGAAATTTACGTGCAGATGCACCGCTGCTGGTAAAAAGACATGCCATATTTCCGTAACTACCACTATTAATCAGGTTAATTGCGTCGTCTATTGTTTGAACATGGATAAGTCCTAATACCGGACCAAAGATTTCTGTTTTGGCAATTTCCCCTTCTGGGTCTATATTACCAAGGACAGTTGGTCGTATGTAATTTCCGTTTTCACACCCGCTTATTTTCGGATAACGTCCATCAACAAGGACACGTGCCCCTTCTTCTATACCAGACTGGATAACACTCTCAATTCGTTTACGACTTTCCTGAGTAATGACAGGACCCATTTGGACACCATCATCTAAACCATTACCCACAACCCTGTCTGTGGCTGTATCGCTGATTGCTTGTGTGAACCAGTTTTGTGCCCCTCCGACAGTAAAGGCAAGTGAAGCAGCAAGACATCGCTGACCAGCACATCCAAATGCACTATCTGCAGTTGCATTGACAGTGAATTGTGGATCGGCATCTGGTAGGACAATCAGTGGATTTTTCGCACCACCTTGGCACTGAACTCTTTTGCCATGTGCAGCAGCTTTTGCATAAATTGCTTTTGCAGTATCAGTCGAACCGACAAAACTGATAGCACGGATTTCAGGATGTTCTAAGATAGCATTCACGGTCTCCTGTCCACCGTTAACGAGATTGACAACACCTTCCGGCAAACCAGTTTGTTCCAGTAGTTGGAATATCTTCTGCATGGTAAGTGGCACTTTTTCTGATGGTTTGACGATGTATGTATTCCCACAAGCGATTGCATACGGTAGAAACCAGAAAGTAATCATCCCTGGAAAATTGAACGGAGCGATAACTGCACAAACCCCGACAGGTTGTCGAATCATAAACTCGTCAATGCCGGAAGCAATATCTTCTAAATTAGTGCCTTGCATGAGCGTAGGTATGCCACATGCCACCTCAACGTTTTCTATAGCACGCCGCATTTCGCCTTTTGCTTCAGAGACAGTTTTACCACACTCCATCGTAATTGTCTGTGCTATATCGTCTATATTTTCCTCAAGTAGATTTTTCAATTTAAAGAGATATTGCACACGTTGGACTGGAGGGGTTCGTCTCCATTCATCAAAAGCGTTTGATGCTGCAGTTGCAGCTTGATTCACCTCTTCTACAGGTGATAGAGGCACTTGTGCTAAGACTTCACCGGTAGCGGGATTGGTTACATTCAACTGATCTGATGCTTCAGATTGCATCCATGTGTTGTTAATATAGTTCGGAATCTGTGCTTGTTGATTCATTAAAATACCTTATTTGGTCAGTTTCCTGAAAGGAAATAAGAAGCAGAAATAGTCTTTAACATATTAGTTTTTCTTTGCAAAGAGCTCAAGTACTTTCAGTTGTTCTATAGCAGCCGTGACCTGAGGATCATGTATAATTTCATCTTTGATATTTTTAGTTTCCAAGGCAATAGCGTATTTTATGCCAATATCGCTAAGAATAATCTGTTCCTCAGTAAGTGCATCTGTCAATCGTCTGTAGGACCGTAGTATTTTTGCAGCTTGACGGTCTTCACGGGGTGCGTGTTCAGCAGCAAAAAGTTTTTCTAAAACATCATCACCGTTTTCCTCAATAAAGGTTTTTACTTTTTGATGATTCCTCAATTTTATCTGCATTCGCTGTTCTGCCTGACTAAAATACGCAGTTTCAACATCCGGTATTATACCGACTTTGTGAATGTCCACACCATTAGGTGTAAAATAATGTGCAACAGTTAATTTTACAGCAGCTTTTGAATCACTCAGTGAAAACACCTTCTGTACAGAAGCTTTTCCGAATGTTTGACTTCCCATGACAAGCCCTCTACGGTGATCTCTTATTGCTCCTGCGACAATTTCAGAAGCACTTGCACTTCCATTATTGACCAATACAATCAGAGGGAGTTTATCTCTTACAGTGCCGTCCGTGTAGAAAGGATTTCGATCCTCAGCATTTTTGCCTTGACTGTATACTACCAGTTGTTCAGGTTCAAGGAAATCGCTTGAAACACTCACAGCAGAACTAAGTAGACCACCAGGGTTAAAACGTAAGTCAAGGATGATACCACGTATATTGTTTTGTTTGAATTCCTCCAAAGCGTTGTCTACATCGTTTGCAGTTGTTTGCAGAAATGTATTGATTTTGATATATCCGATTTTATCACCAATCATTTCTTTTTCTACACTTGGTATACGAATGACTTCACGTGTGATGGTAACTTCTATAGGACTACTGACCTTTGGACGAATTAAGGTTACTGAGACAGATGTTCCAGGTTCCCCGCGTAGTATATCAACTGCATCGTCAAGCGACATGACAGCAGTTGATTCACCGTCAATTTGGCTGATAATATCACCGCTTTGCACACCAGCGAGTGCTGCAGGATTACCCTTGAATGGTGTGATAACTGTAATTATGTCATCACGCATACCAACGGTCATGCCGACACCACCATAATTGCCTTGGTTCTGTGTGCGAAATGCAATATAATCTGGTATAAATTGACTATAAGGATCCAAAGTACGAAGCATTCCTTTGATTGCCCCTTCCATCTGTTCTTTTTTATCAGGGTTCTCAAGGTATTGCTGTTCAATAATCGCTAATATTTCAGAAAAAAGTGCAATGTTTTCGAGTAATACATTATTATCGGTATCCGCTTCATCAGCAAAGATACTATCCATCGGAAGAATAACAAAGGTGAGAATTGTAATCACCATGCTAAGTACCAAATATTTTTTCATTTTTGACTCCATTCAAATGTATAGTAGAGATATATTCCCAATTTCAATCAATTTGAGCAAATATTGTTCGTAACCTTTTGTTTAATGTGATGTAAAATGCTGCGAAAACAGCAATAGCAGTAAAGACAAGATCAAACCAATGCATTCTGGCTTTCATGAGTTCCCACTTTGAACTTCCAGAATATTGAGTTTCTGCTATAGATGTGGCTGCTTCCTCCGATAAGAGCGGTTCTTCTACGATTATTTGTTCTGCCATTTGTGTAACTGCATTCCACCTGACATCAAGATATTTACCAACAAAGATCCCCAAGATTGCAAACAGCGCAGCCCCGACAGAAACCATCATCCAATGTCTTATTTCATCTGGTTCAATTGCACGCGAACAAGTCAGTAGCATTCCTATGCCTGCAAGCACACCAATTCCTATAGCGACAAAACCCCAATTACTTCCTGTCCACTGTGTTATTTTTGCCCAAAGAATGCCACCTAAGACAGCACCAATGAGTCCACCAAAAGGTGCAATTATTACTTTCATTTGTCATCACTGTTAGATATTACGGGTTTCTGTAAATGATACTCGGTATTTTGCTGATAAGTATATGCTACACGCAGTATTGATTCTTCTGCAAATGGTGCTGCGAGTAATTGCAATCCGACAGGCAATCCATTCTCTACAAATCCACATGGAACAGAAATCCCAGGTAAACCAGCCTGACTCGCAGGTGTCGTCATCACATCACAGAGATACATCTGTAATGGATCCGCAGTGCGTTCACCGATCTTAAATGCAGGTGTCGGCGAGGTAGGTGTAGCAATCACATCAACCTGTTCGAATGCAGCATCAAAATCTGATTTAATTAGTGTTCGAACTTTCTGCGCTTTCTTGTAATATGCATCTTGATATCCTGTACTCAGTGCAAAAGTTCCAAGCATAATTCGTCGTTTTACTTCTTCACCAAAACCTTTGCTACGTGTTTTTTTATACATACCAATTAAGTCGACAGGATCTTCCGTTCGGTATCCATAGCGTACACCATCGAATCTTGCCAGGTTTGCACTTGCTTCCGCAGGAGCGATGATATAATATGTCGCTATAGCATATTCAGTATGTGGCAACGATATATTTATGATAGATGCTCCCAGAGATTCCAATTTAGAGATGGCTTCTTGCACTTTGTCTGCTACCTCTGTGTCCAAACCTTCAGTAAAGTATTCTTCTGGAACACCTATTTTCAATCCCTGTATGTCATTAATCAGACTCTGAGTAAAATCTGGTACCGGTACATTGACCGATGTGGAGTCCATCTCATCTTTTCCACAAAGTGCATTAAGAACTATTGCACAATCGGTAACATCTTTCGTGAACGGACCGATCTGGTCAAGTGAAGATGCGAATGCAATAAGTCCATATCGAGAAATCCTTCCGTAAGTCGGTTTCATTCCGACTACACCGCAAAGTGCCGCTGGTTGACGTATTGAACCACCAGTATCTGATCCTAACGAACAGATTGCAGTATCTGCTGCCACCACTGCTGCAGAACCTCCACTGGATCCACCGGGAATGGTATCCAGATCCCATGGATTGTGTGTTATCTGGTATGCAGAATTCTCGGTTGATGACCCCATGGCAAATTCGTCCATATTTGTTTTGCCGATCATGACAACACCTTGTTGGTGTAGTTTCGTCATGACAGTTGCATCATAAGGTGGCACGAAGTTATTGAGGATTTTTGAGGCACAAGTTGTCCGCACGTCTTTGGTGCATATCACATCTTTTATTGCGATAGGAATCCCAGCAAGAGGAGACATCTCATCTCCATTTTGAAATCCGATATCTGCGGCGTTAGCTTGTTGTAATGCTATCTCTTTCGTCAAAGTCAAATATCCTTTGACTTGTGGTTCTACCTCCTCAATCCTTTCAAATACCGATTCAGTTAATTCAACTGCAGTGATCTCGCGTGCTTTGAGTTTATCGTGTAGTTCGTGTGCCGTGAATTGGTATAGCGACATTCAATACTGCTCCTTAATCGACATCAATTACTCTGGGGACTCCGAAAAACCCTTCTTCTGCCTCTGGAGCGTTTGCGAGAACTGCATCACGAGGTAACGATGTTTTTACGACATCGGGTTTGGTAATGTTGTGAAGTGGATGGATATGTGATGTTGGTGGAACGTCATCGGTTTCCAATTCATTCAACTTCCCTATGTAATCCAAAATTCGAGCAAGTTGTTCTGTAAAATCCTTCGTCTCTTCGTCGTTAAATTCAAGACGTGCTAAGTTTGCGACGTGGCTAACGCCTTCTGTAGTAATAGTTGCCATATAGTATTAGAACCTTTATTATACCTATCGTCCTTATGGAGAATAGTAATCATACTGTTTGTAGAGGTGCAATCGCAGCAGCAAATTGTTTTGAACCTGCTCGGTCGAACCGAACGGTGACAAATGTATTCAATCCAGATCCGCTGAGTTTCGTCACCTTCCCTCGTCCAAAACTTGGATGGTGTACAATCTGATTTATTTTATATAGTTCAATTTCTTCCTCTTGTACGTAATTTACATCTGACTGTGAAAATGCTGAGTTATAACGATCCACGTGCTTGATAAGATGTGGGTCAATTTCCTCAATAAACCGAGAGGGAACTCTATACTCAGTACCACCCCAAGTTCTCCGTGAACGCGCATGCAGAAGAAAAAGTTGTTCTTCAGCGCGTGTTATGCCAACATAACACAACCTACGTTCCTCTTCCACATCGTCTTCAGCATTGATTGAACGTTGGTGGGGCATATATCCTTCCTCCATACCAACTATGAAAACGAATGGAAATTCCAAACCTTTCGCACTATGTATGGTCATCATTGTAACGATATTAGTTTTATCCGTTTCGTCTGTTTCCATCATGTCAATATCCGCAATAAGTGCAACATTCTCTAAATAATCAGATAGAGTTGGTTCCTCAGCAACCAGTTCATATTCGTAGACAGCATTCATAAGTTCTTCTATATTCTCAACCCGATTTTGTGCTTCTATTGTACGTTGTGCTTTGAAGTTTTCAAGATAACTTGTCGTCTCTAATACATGGTCAAGAGCATCAGCAGGTAGGTCATTTCCGTCATATTTGTCAAAGATTTTAGCGAAACGACGTATTTTCCCTTTGATACCTTTGTTGATCGTGTCAATTTCGTCAACGCGATCAATAGCTTCAATTAATGGTATTTCTTCACTCTCAGCAAAATTCATCAGTCGCTCAAGTGATGTTGCCCCAATACCTCGCGTAGGAACATTGATGATTCGTCTAAGACTCAGTGAATCAAATGGATTGCACATGACACGTAGATATGCCAATAGATCTTTTATCTCCATCCGGTCATAAAAGCCGAGTCCTCCGACAATCTGATAGGGTATATTTGCAGAACGTAGTGCTTCCTCAAAAATACGGGATTGTGCATTTGTCCGATAAAAGATTGCAAAGTCCTTAAATTCAACGCCTTCTGCGTGCCAATCCTCTATCTTTGTCCCCACAAAACCTGCTTCATCACGTTCATCAATTGCTTCATAACAGGTTATTAGTTCACCCGCATCATTTTCTGTCCAGAGTTTTTTCTCTTTGCGTTTCTTATTGTTTTTGACAACACTCCATGCGGCATCAAGGATATTTTGTGTTGAACGGTAGTTCTGTTCTAAACGGAGGACATGGGTATTAGGATAGTTGTGTTCAAAATCTATAATATTATGGATGTCTGCTCCTCGAAACCCGTAGATAGACTGATCATCATCTCCTACGACACACACATTCTTTTTTTCTCCAGCTAAAAACCTGACTAAATTATATTGACAGCGGTTCGTGTCCTGATATTCATCCACAAGAATATGTTCGAATTTCTCCTGGTAGTGCTGAAGTATATCAGGATATTTTCCAAAGAGTTGAACTGTAAAGTTTAATAAATCATCAAAATCTAAAGCATTGTTTTTACGAAGGGCATCCCTATATTCGGGATACACCTTTGACACAATCTTTTCATAGTAACCGTCTGCGGTGTCTGCGTAATTTTCAGGTGTGATACCGTTGTTTTTAGCTTTACTAATCAGATCGTGAATAGAACGAGGATTATACTGTTTGTCATCTAACCCAAAATTTCTGAGAATGTCTTTTACAACTGTCAACTGTTCACTTTTATCGAATATCGTAAAATTGCGAGTAAAGCCGTCTAATTGCTCAATATCTCTGCGCAGGACCCGGGCACACGTTGCGTGGAAAGTTGCAACCCATAAGTTCCTACTTGTTCCTTCTCCAACAAGTAAATCTAACCTCTCCTTCATTTCATTTGCTGCTTTGTTTGTGAATGTCACCGCAAGGATACGGAAGGGAGAAACACGGTGGTGTTTGATGAGATATGCAATGCGATGTGTGATGACGCGCGTTTTGCCGCTACCCGCACCGGATAGGATAAGGAGTGGTCCTTCGGTGTGTTGAACAGCTTCTCGCTGTACATTATTTAAGGGCTTTAATAAATTATCTGACAAGAAACGCCTCCGTAGATGTGGATTGACAATAATGTATAAAGTATAAGCAATTTGGGTTTTGTTTGCAAGGAAATTGTTGAGGTTGCTTTTTGAGAAATATAACGTTATAATTTACTTGTACTTATAGTATATAAACTGATTCACAAGACATGTGTTGTGTGCGAAAAAGCGTTTTATATATTGGATGAGGTGTTGAGTCAGCTAAGATTGAATGATACACAGGTTGGATACAGTTTGCGAAACCTAAAATGATATAGCGAATTTTTTGGATTTGATTTCTGTTCATTTCCAATTTGTTCCAAATTTAGAAAACTCTTATGAAATAATAAATCATGATTACTACACTGTTTCGTTTTCTTGCTCAAAATAAGACGTTCTTGAAGGCCAAATCCATATTTTCGCATATCAGATTTGACATTTATCGAAGGTTGTTTAAGTTAAGATACAATACAGCAGAAAGGATTACAACAACAAAGTCTTTGTTGTTTCTTCTATGGGGCATAAAAGGGCAATTTGTCTTAGCAATCCTAATTCCCATTGTACTTGAATTCACTAACCCATTTTTTGTCTCTTCGTTGTCTTCTACCTGGTTTAAAAAATTTGGTGTTACCGTTCCCGATGGAAGCGATTATATAACCTTTCTTGCATCTGTCATCGGTGTCGGAGGTGTGTTTATTGGTCTTTACTACGCTGCTATAATTTCGGTATGTGGTGCTAACTATGCAAAAGTGCCCAATAACATCAGAGAGTTGCTTGCTAAGGAGCAGGAAGGAAACGCGTATATGCGCAATCTTGCTCTACTTACCTTTTTCAGCGTATGTTTGCTTGCTATTCACATTGTAGGTCGTAAACCGCTCATATTAGCAATACCATTAGTTCTGGTAGGTGTGGGATATATGATTCTTGGTTTTGTTCGATTGTGTGCCAGGACATTTAGGCTTTTTGATCCTACAATTCTTTCCGGTACTATTATCAAACGCTTGCAACAATCACTCAGACAGATTCAAGTTGGCGGTTATCAATGGATTGACCCAACGTTTCAAGCTCACTTCCATAAGGTTGCTCAAGATGACATAGACAGACTAATCGCTGTGTCTAATCTTGCGGCGGATGAAGAAATGCATTTGAGTGGGAAACCATTTGCTAATTTGTGCAAAAATCTTCTTATATTTCTTCGTCGCTATGAAAAAGTAAAGAAATCAATTCCAACCAATAGTTTATGGTACGAACAGCGAAACGTGCATCCTGATTGGTATCGGACAAGTGACACGGAAACATCTGTTGCATACGAAACTGCTTCAGGGCTGCGTCCCAAATTAGAAAGCGATCCAAAATGGGTTGAATCAGCGATATTACCGATTGTGAAACTTTGCTTGGAAATCAGTATTAAAGAAAAACGTTATGCCATAGTTAAAGAACTTCTCATTTATCTTGATATTTACGTACAAAGGCTTGCCGAAGAACATCAAGTTGAATATGCATTTAGCCAAATAGGTGAAATATTTTCATGGTGTGAGAAAATCATTTTTGTTAAAGAGGAAAATCTTGTTGCAAAAGAACCCTTAGAACACATGCAAATTTGTGAGTTGTTAGCAATGATGCCGAGTAACGCGTTGCTTGCATATATGCTTAGCATTGAACACTATGGACAGGAAGCGATACGTCTGCGTATAAGTCATATCAAATGGAAATCAGAGAAGTCAATCTACAAAGCAGGATTTGCGTTACATATTTTGCCGCAGCTTGAATGGATGCGTCCAATACTTGAGTTTGAGGAAAAAGTAGAGGGAGGTTTGGTAAGTCCGCCTTGGTATCTTCAAGAACTAATAACACAACAAGAGGTGGAAAATTTCCGTACTGCTATGATCTGTTTTTGTGAGAAAGTAAGCGACATCTATAAACAGATTATAGACGCTGAATCGTCTACACATCATCCGTGGTTAAAGGCAGTAATTATATCTACAGAGTCAGAGTACTGGAATAAGTTCAATTACCACATAAATACTCTGAACAAAATTTGGGACGATTTAAATTCCGATCAGCGAGTAGAAGGTTTACCTTGGCCAAGTTTGGACATTGATGAATTGATGAAAAAATGCAGGCAGCGAGATAAAGAACTGTTAGAACTTATGTCTGAAGAAAAAGCTATACTTTCGTTGATTTCAAGACCTGAGTCTTTTCCAGATTTTGCAGGACAATTTCTACACACGGTTGGTGAAGCATTATTTTTTGCTATGTGTGATAATGAATTTGAGATGGTTGAGACGCTTTTTCAACGTTACTTAGGTTGCAGCCTATTGCAGTTTGAAAAACTGCGTTCTAAAGACTTAGGGACAGACTGGCAAAATCTAAACAATTTAAAAATTGCTGCTGCTCCCCTTTTAGACCTTATGGATATTAGCGGGTACGTCTATCTACTTTCTGATTATCATGACGCTCCCCTTTTGAAAGAACCTATAGTGAAGGCATGGGATACGTATCTTAGTGAAGCTTTGGGAAGCCAGCGTCTTCAGTATATAGCAGGGATTGTCTCGCTCAGTGAATCTGGTATTGAGATAGAACACAGAAGCACACTCAGACACAGGTGGAAGCGAATCATACAAGAACAACTCAGAGATGTAAAACGTGAAGAAGTTGACTATGGTACCAGAGTTTCCTATATCCTGTCTGAACCCAAGACTGTGCCGGTTCATGATAGCCCATTGGTCCGATTATTCGCAAGGAATCTTGATTTCTTATTTTACGATGGAATCGACATATTTATCGCAAAATACATTCGTCAGCGGGAAGATGGAGAAAACCTGGATTTTGGTTCGAAACGCCGTAGAGAATTTGAGGAACAAATTAAGAGAGAAGAAAATCGAGGTGCCACGGATGAAGAATCACAAATATGAATCCCCTAACCCCTTAAAAAATCCACGTGTTGCCAGGCATTTCAGAAGTCTAAGTAGAGAAATCGATACAAACCTAAGTGCACACATGTTTTTTCAAGATGTTCACATTGCAGTAATGCCGATCGGTGGTAGATTTAGTCAGGAACAGGATTTTTCTGTTGAAATACAAGTAAGCTCTGAACATGAATCTCAAGTGATAGCAATCCTTCAATCACTTACCGATAGTGATTTGTTTGGTAAATCCGACTTCAAACAATTGTTAAGTGATGTAGTTAATAAAATTGCGCTTTATTTAGCATCTGGAGGACGATCAATATATGAGATCATTAGGGACAAAGAAAATGAGAATGCATGGCGATTGTACAGTTTTACAGATAAGCGATTGTTCCGTGCTTTTGGAAAATGTATCCAGATAATTCCTAAGGCAGACCGGCACCTATGGGAAAAATCTTACGTTATTATACCAAAAGAAGATATCTGGGAAATCGCAATGCCAGAAGTGTTAGGTGGTTTTCGAGGTTACAGGTCAATTTTCAAGAAACTTTCAAGGTTTTCACAAATTGTACCATCTTTTTTGATGGATGAAATGAGTCAGCAAAAGTGGCCTACATACTTTAATGTCAAAAACTATGAAAAAGAGAAGAATTTATTCGTTGCAAAGACTACAGCACGCTGGGGATGGCATATGCGAAGTTCGGGACTTAGAATTTGGACAGAGTTCTACGGGATGTATAGATTCATAACATTTGATTGGGCGAAGGCATGTTTGCGCGAACACATTATAAAGGAACTGAATCAATTGTTTCGCCGCTTACAAATTGACGCGGAAATTGTGGTTAAAGGACTGCCTACAGCGAGAGAAATATTGAAAACCCGGCAGCAAATGTGTGAAGGTAAAATTACGTTTAACGAAGCGTCCAAGAGATGTTCTATGTCACGGGTTGAATAGAATACATCAAAACCTAACTCTCAATAGGTTGAAACTCTATAGAGTGAAGGAAATGTGTACTTTCGCAATTTCTTTAGGCATGCCTATGCTTATATCCAGATAGGTCAAGTCGTTCCATTTTCGCGATTAGCAATTTGCTTCCGGAGTCGTTCTATCTCATCCTCTAACTCGCGTCGTCGTTCCGTTTCCTGTTTAGCGAGTGTCTCCGCTGCTTGCCGACGTTCAGTTTCTTCTGCTGCCTTCGCTTCAGCATCCTCTCGCAGTTGTTTTTCTTGCTTTCTGAGTTGTTGCTCCTCCATAGATGTTGTTATAGGTGTGCCATCAGGAAGATATGGTCGCAACAGTCTCACATGGGTCGTTAGGTCATCTTTCCATCGAAACCAAAGATTTAACGCATTACTGAACAATCCCCCTTCTGCATCAGGCACAATCTCAGTATAATTCCCAGAAGTACTACGCTGCCAACCGCGAAAATCCGCTGGTTTCTCCATTTCTGGTTGGTGGATAAAGTATTCTTGAACTCCTATCTCTGTCATATACAAGTCCACTTTTTTCTCGCGATCCAGATGTGCAGTTGAGTCAGAAAGAAACTCAAAAACAGCAACGGGTACCGCACCTTCTGCCCACGTATAGAAACTTCGTCGTAGCGGATATTTCTCAACACCAAACACGATATAGATATCAGGAGCAACACATTTTCTGATGTCACCTTCGCTATAATAAATAAAACTGTCAACGGCGATGTGTATCAGATCGTTGACTGCAAAATATCGCTTGAATTGGTCAGATAACGTAGTTATCTGTTCAGCGTGAAAGTCAGTTTCAGCCATAGGTTCGTCGTCCTCACACGGATAACCTTCAATATAAATAGTCGGTTTCCCGCTCGCTTTAGGAAAGGTCGGTATATATTTATTTTGTTTTATTCTGAAATCATTTATAGTGTCCATGGTTTTCTCCGTTAGGTTTTTTATTGTATCCATGGTATTCTTCATTAGATGTTATTGATAATTCTATCAGAATATACTTCATTTTTCAATCAAAAGGTGCACAAAAAAAGCGAGGTAGAGATACCCCGCCTATCAATTCTACAAATGTTTTGACTGTAATAATCTACGCAAGATGTTCCTTCAAAAACCGACCCGTGAAAGATTTACGTACCTTCGCGATTTCCTCTGGAGTGCCTTGTGCTAAAACCTGACCGCCCTTATGTCCACCCTCAGGACCAAGATCTATCACATAATCAGCAGTCTTAATCACATCCAGATGATGTTCAATCACAATCACCGTGTGTCCCGAATCCACAAGTCGTCCGATACTATCTAAGAGTTTTTGGATATCGGCAAGATGTAGACCTGTCGTCGGTTCATCAAGGATATAGAGTTTATGTTTCCCGCGCTTGATTTTGCTTAGTTCGTTTGCAAGTTTAATCCGCTGTGCTTCTCCACCTGAAAGAATAGGTGCTGGATGTCCAATTTTGAGATAACCGAGACCAAGTTCGTTTAGAACACCTAATTTATGGCAAATCAGCCGTTGGTCAACAAAGAATTCAACGCCATCCTCAATTGACATCTCAAGGATTTCGGATATATTCTTGTCGTTATAGGTTACTTCAAGTGTATCTTCGTTATAGCGCGCGCCTTTACAAGTTGGACATGTAACTTCAACATCAGGCATAAAGTGCAGTTGTGTGGTTATTGTTCCTTCACCATGACATTCCTCACATCGTCCACCTTTCACATTAAAACTGAACCGAGAGGCAGTATATCCACGGACTTCTGCTGCAGGGGTGCTCGCAAAGAGTTTACGGATATTATCGTAGAAACCGATATAGGTAGCAGGATTTGAACGGGGGGAACGTCCAATCGGGGATTGGTCAATGTTAATCACATTGCTGATGTGTTCGTGTCCCTCAAGTTCATCGTGCTCACCAAAAAGGGTTCGACTATCATGAAAAATAGAATAGAGTTTCTTGTAAATAATCTCGTTGAGAAGTGTGCTTTTACCAGATCCAGATGCACCAGTAATACAGATAAACGCCCCTAACGGTATATCAACACTGATATTTTGCAGATTATTTTCCCTTGCACCAGTAACGCTGAGAAATTTGCCGTTCAATTCACGACGTTCAACAGGCATCGGAATCTCGCGCTTCCCGCTCATATACAGACCAGTCAAGGATTCGTCACTCTTGATAATCTTTTCAAATGGACCTTGAACGACAACATGTCCACCGTGCACTCCTGGACCTGGTCCCATCTCAATGATATGATCCGCAGCACGGATTGTGCTTTCATCGTGCTCAACGACAATCACAGTATTGCCGATATCACGTAGTTTGCGTAAGGTTTCAATCATTTTCTCATTATCTTTTGGATGCAAGCCGATGCTCGGTTCATCAAGCACATAAAGCATTCCCATAAGTCCTGAACCGATTTGTGTTGAAAGACGGATACGTTGTGATTCACCCCCAGATAGTGTCGCGGAACGCCGATTAAGGTTCAGATAGTCCAAACCAATGCCGAGTAGCAATTCAATGCGGGTCACCAATTCTCTGGTAACACGTTCGCCTGCCTCGCGCTGTTTTTCGGACATATCCGTAATTTCAGATATGAAATCACGTAACTGTTCGAGGTGTAATTCTCCAACATCGTGGATAGTCATACCTTCAATGGTAACAAGCAGCCGCTGGCGTTTTAATTTAGCACCGTGGCAGTCTGGACAGGTATGTTCCACCATCACTTTTCGGAGATATTCTTCCATACCTGAATGTGCTTCTCCCTTTTTTCTGTAGTGACGATAACGTCTGTCAATCCGAGTAATAATTCCATCAAATCTGACCGGCATTCCAAGATGTCTTTTATGCATCGGTTTTGCATCTTCCGCTTGACAGAGCGGGAATTCTTCGCCGCGTGTGCCGTAAAACACAATATCAACGATTTCATCAGATAGGTCAGCAAAAGGTGCATTCAGGTCAATATTGTAGTGCTGCGCCAAACTATACATCATCCGACCATCCCACCTGTCTGGTTCATAGTTGAATGCTTGTTTGACAAATGCCCCATCAGCTATGCTTCTTGTCTTATCTGGAACAAGTAAGTTCGGATGAACCTGCAAGTAAGTCCCGAGACCGGAACAGGTGACGCAAGCACCTGTTGGTTCATTAAAAGTAAAATGGTGTGGTCCCAATTGACACATCAATACACCGTGTTCTGCACAACCGAAATCTGTCAGTAATTCGTCAAGGTCTACATCTTCATCGTCAGGAAGCACCACTTGAAAACGCATAAAACCTTCACCAACGATCATTGCATGATCTAAGGCAGCAAGAACTTGCTTGTCTACATCCTTTTTGATGAAGAATTTATCAACAATAACTTGTATATCGTATATTTTATCCTGATCTAATTCTATCTCTTCACTGATATCGTGCTCAACACCGTCAATTCTGACATGTCTACAGCCTTTTGTCCTAATATCATCAAAAAGGTATTCATAATCTTCACCATATATTTTAAATACCGGCGCATGGATTTCTACTTCAGTGTCGTCTGGGAAAGAAAGTAAACGTTCAAGAATCTGATGGTGGGTTCGTATCGGAATTTCCGTTTCACAGTAAGGACAATGTGAGACACCGATAGTCGCGAAAAGCATTCTCAGATAATCCTGCAAGTCTGTCATTGTTCCAACAGTTGAACGGGGGTTAGCAGTAACCGTTTTTTGTTCAATTGAAACAACAGGTGACAAACCGTCGATAAAATCCACATCCGGTTTTTTCAGTTGAGTAATAAACCGTTTTGCATAGGTAGACATAGATTCCAGAAACCTGCGTTGTCCTTCAGCATAGACTGTATCAAATGCTAATGAGGATTTACCAGATCCACTAATGCCAGTTACAACGACGAGTTGATCGCGTGGTATTTCTAATTCTATATTTTGTAGGTTATTTTCTCGCGCTCCTTTAACTGAGACTGATTGTCTCATGCGTTTCCTCCTTACTTGCAATATTTTCATTTTCCTTGGGATAGGTTACCATCTACGATTATTGATTGGGAATTATCTTTATTTTCATACAAAATTACGATAAAATAACTCGTATAGTTACGTGGGAGTTTGTAAGAAATCAATGCTAAATGTGCACTTAAAAGTAGTAGGTACGCTCCGCGTGCCGTCAACTTGTTCAACAAAGCGTAATAAATTATGCTAATGCTCTCAACCAACGATCTTTCATCTGTGACCTTCGTTTTTCCATTCCATTATCTCTTCAACCGTGCCAACGGGATTTTGGTTATCAATCCAATAAATCTTGAGTATGCTTCATTCGCATCTTTTTTCATTATATCAAGGGGTGGCATCGTGACCGCAACCACTTTTCTTTTATTCGTAATTGAAATACTTTCACTATTTTCAACCCGATTTAGAAGACTTGATAAATGGGTCTTTGCTTCATTAACGCCTATTTCAGTCATTTTAAACTTTTTATTTTAACAGATATGGAAATTATTCAACATCCAATTCTCGTATTATACAGGGTTATTTAGTTTTCGGTTTTTTCGGATATATTTTCACAATTCAATATAATTTCTTGTAGGTCGGATAGAGAAAAGCGAAATCTATATCTGTTAATTTAGCGTTACATTGTTCATCAGTATGTGCTAAAAATTGTGACGTTTTGCACGTCACTGTGACGTTTTGAATCCAGTCAGGATAAGGAATGTGACGCGAATTTCGCTTTTTTTATTTTTGCTCTTTTTCTTCTCTTGACCTACCTTCACAATTTGTAAGACATGAAACTTAGAAAACCCATATACAGTCCCTTAGTCACAAAAACCAAGCATTACACACTTGGTGAATTTGTGTTTATACCTCCTTCTAACGTATCTCAATTCGTGTCACCGATATAATCCAATATTCTAAACACACGTTAATTATATAGTATCTTTTTGTATGTGCCAAATTAAAAAGTGAAATGTTCTATTGGATATATTGGTATTTTATTCGTATATTAGATTGTATTTGTCTGAACCAGGATTTACAGGATAAGAAGTCGCGACCGGGAAATCAAGAAATCAACGGTATGAACGCCTGTAGGCGTTCCCCCAAATCAACACCAAATGCGCGTATGGCATTTGTCGGGTATGAATGCCTTTTTGGCATTCCCCGAGTCACTCCTACAGAATATAAGATGTCGGACTTCGCTGTGCTCACTCCAACCTACGAAGACTGGTTCAGAGAATAAAAGGTGAATCCATTAAACATCTATCCATTCCAATTCAAAGTATTAACATTAAGTAAACTTCAATAACATAAAATTCTTAAAACTATAGTGAACTTTAGAATTAACAGGACATTTTGAGTTGTAGGAGGGAACTCCGATTCCCGACTATCAGTGAGTTTTGTCGCGATTCGGAGATCGCTCCTACAGAAATGTGTCTCCTTAATTTCAATGTTTACTATAAATAACCCTACGTATTATAGATGTTAGATCCCATAAAAGCATTGTATCATCAAAACTACTACTGGCGAGTATTTTTCCATCATTACTAAAAGATAAACCTGTAATTTTTCTTGAATGTCCAGGAAGTGTTTTTATAATTTCTCCAGTACGTAAATCCCATAGGTTTATAATTTCGGTATCGTATCTTGAATTCATCCCAGGGACTTCAGTTACCAATGGTAAACCGTTAGGATAAAACATAACATGCCAGATCATATTTCTATCACCAGAAATTGATTGTATTTGTAGACCGGTATCTATATCCCATAAACGGACAGTTCCGTCTTCTCCCGTACTTGCTATTGAACGTCCATCAGGACTAAAATCTATACTGGTAATAGCATCTGCATGACCATCCAATGTCAGTACCTCTTTCCATGTAGAAGAATCCCATAGATAGATAATTCCTTTCTTATCACCGGTAGCAAGTCTACTTCCATCTGAATTGAACATTAAGACCATTAACGAATTATAATGTGTGTTACGTTCGGTATCTACCCCCTGATCCGTGAGAGTCTTATTTTTTCCTGTGTTTACATCCCATATTAGGATCGTACCGTCTTGTCCACCACTGATAAGTGTCTTTCCATCAGGACTAAATGTTACACTATCTATTAGATATTTATGACCAGTCAGTGTTTGTGTGTGTCTACCGGTATCAACATTCCACAGACGAATCCTCTTATCTTCGAGTGCAAAACTCCAACTTGCGAGTAGACTACCATCCCTATTAAACTCCACACCTCTAATCGGTCTTATATGGTCTTTTATTGTTCGCTTGTGTTCACCTGTGATGGCATTCCAAAACCGAATTAACCCATCCTTACTTGCATTCCAACTCGCTATTGTTTCTCCATTTGGACTAACCAGAATCTTACTTGACCATGAACCTTCAGAACTATTCTTCCCTAAGAGTGTATGCAACTTTTTCGTAACAGTATCCCACAGATAGATAGCACCATTATATTCAGTAGTGATGAATTTCTTTCCATTCGCAGCGAAGGTCATATAATTATAATCATCTATATGATGAGAATTATCTCTTGGACTTAGATTTGAAATAGTTCTCTTAAGTTTCCCAGACGCAATATCCCATATACGAATTACCCCTGGATAACCTACAGTTGCCAGCGTCTTTCCATCAGGACTAAAAGATGCATTCGTAAGGTAACCAGTATTTCCCGTGAAACGTCTACGTTTCCCTGATGCAATATCCCACATTCGAATTTGGTAATCTTTCACCAAACTAATAATCGATTTTCCATCAGGACTAAACAGAATATTATCTACTTCCCTAACATAACTTTTCTCCTTGTTGTCTTCATTTTTATCAAAAAAAGTGTGTTTAAGTTTACCGGTCGTAGTATCCCACAAATGTATCGTTCTGGATTCACCAGCGGTAACGAGTATGCTTTTATCCGGACTGAAAAACGTCCTTTTTATCTTTTCTCTTGGAAAACTCTTATCGGAAATAACACCTTGATTTGCCAATGGCAGTTTTAGTTCCCTTAAAGCCATATCCCAAAAATTAATCGTCATATCACTGCTTATGCTAATTAGTGTGTTTCCATCCGGACTGAATGATAAGAAATTGATATTACTCTGGTGTCCTGTTAGCGTTCGTATGTGTTTCCCTGTTTTAACATCCCACAAACGTATTGTCTGATCGTTACTCCCACTTGCTATGATTTTGCTATTTGGACTATATAACAAACAGCCTATATAGTCTTCATGTCCTTTGAGTATATGTTTGACAGCATTTGTCTTAGAATCCCGTATATGAATTTCCTTAAAACTTTTAGTTGCAAAAGTGTTTCCGTCTGAACTGTATGTTGCAGTATGAGAGAAATCATGCTTCTTTTTTAACGATTGTTCTATTTCCGGCAAAGCAATTTCCCAATGGGTGATTTTATGGCTGAACCTCTCCATACCTGTAAGAACTGTCCCATCATGATTAAAATACACTATCTCCATTTCCTGATGACTTCGAGTAAACAGTTTCCGTTCCTGATATGTTTCAGTATCATATACCCAAATACCAATGGTAGTCGCAACTGCAAGTAGAGATCCATCTGGGGAATATTCCATATCATTGATTCGTCCCTTGCTAAGACGCGCGATGGCATCATCAGGTAACTCCCATTGTGTATAGTCTTGGGCATGTAAATTGAGTAAGCTGAATTGAAGAATTAGAATTAACAAACTAATTACAGGAAGCACTGTTTTTCTCATTTGTAATACCCTCTTAAATCTTCACTATTACGATAATTCCTTTAGAACAACTATCCATCCCTACTATATTATTTTAGTTGACCCTCTGTTTGTACTCGTCATTGTTCCTCTGAGGCAACTCTGTCATATCCCATAAGAGTGTTGTGCCATCAGCACCAGCACTCACAAGTGTTTGTCCATCAGGACTGAATTTTAGGTAAGTAACATAACCTATATGTCCATTAAAAGTCATAATACGTTTCCCTGTAGTAATATCCCATACATTGATCGCACCATCAACACGTCCGCCTACAAGGATAGTACCATCAGGACTAAACGACAACTGAACGATCTGCCTTATGTTGTCTTTACCATATCCACCAATTATATACTGATTGTTAAGGATACTTATTTCCTCTCCAGTATCAACATTCCACAAATAGACACTTCCATCTATATCTGCCTTCACCAACATTTTATTTTCTGAATTTAAAACTAAAAAACTAAACATACTTGGTTTTTCAGGAATTATCTTTTTCTGTTGTCTTGTAGTAACATCCCACACAACAATTTCTGAATCAGTACAATATACAAGCATACTCCCATCAGAACTGATTGGTATATTAGCAGGAAATTTAATTGTATATTTAACCTGTTTGGGTAATGTTGTATATGATCCTGTCTCTATATCCCATAGATAATGGGAGTGTGGTTGATCTTTATTAGACTTCCTTGAAAATGCGAAATTACCATCTGGACTGAACCCTATATCCTGACTATATACACCTACTACAAAACTATACTTCTGGCTACCCTTTATAACATCCCATAGGCGAACCATCTTGTCATTTCCATAACTAATAAGTGTTTCATCATCTTTGAACATCACATGTGAAACTTGATCAGTATGTCCCCTTAGTGTCTTTTTATGTTCACCTGTGGTAACTGTCCATAGCCGAATAGTCTTATCAATACTTCCACTTGCCAGCGTCTTTCCATCTGAACTGAAGGATAGACTATTCACCCGCTTCTTATGACCCGTGAGTATAGTCTGAACTTCCTGTGTGTTTACATCATAGAGAATTATGTTATTGCTTCCATAAGTGGTTGCAGCTGTAATTTTATCTTTACTGAACACTATATTCTTTGAAGCAAATCCACCACCATGTCCAACAATAGTCGTCTTATGTTTACCTTTGTTTAAATCCCACTGATAGATAATTCCATCTCTACTCGCGCTTGCCAAAGTTTCTCCGTTTGGACTGAAGGAGATTCTATGCAGATATTTAGAATTTGTCTTGAAAGTGTGCTTACGTCTTCCCGTGGCAACATGCCATACACGTATTGTTTTGTCTTCACTCATACTGGCAATACGACTACCATCACGACTGAAGGTTAAACTCAAGATAGGTTTCCTATGTCCTTTTAAGGTCTTATGTAATGTTTCTGTTTCAGCATTCCACAGACGTACCGTCTTATCCCTACTTCCAGATGCAATCATTGTCCCGTCAGGACTGAATGAGACACATGTGATACTCTCCTTATGTGCATCAGTTATTTTCTTCTCTTTTTTAGTTTCTAAATCCACGAATCGAATTGTCTTGTGATTTCCATTAACCATCAATATTCTATCTTTGTGAAATGTTATATCAGCTTGGCGTCCTAAATGCATATTCAAATCCTGTTTATACACTCTTTTTTCTATATCCCAAATATGCATACCATAATCACCCCAACAAGTTAATGTTGTCCCATCCGGACTGAAATTTACACCTATTATATCTCTCCTATGCCCCATAAATGTATGCATGAGTTCTTGGGTTTCAACATTCCATAACCGAACCAATTTATTTCCACATGCTGTTGCAAGTATTTTTCCGTCATGACTGAATCCAACAGAATTCGTGCATTCTCTGTTTTTAGTTAGGAGTGCAAGTTCATTTCCACTATCTGTTTCATACAGCCAAGTTCCTGTAGAACTGGCAACAGCGAGTATAGTACTGTCTGGAGAATAAACTAAGTCTCTTACAGTACCCTTTCCGATACGTGCTTTCACTCCATCTGGCAAGTGCCATTGCGGTGTATTTAATTGTGCCGTATTCACATCAAGCAAATCCGGTGTTGAAGGATAACGAAATAGCCAAATAGTTACAACTATGACGATAACCAAAAATATGATAACTAATGTATTTTTCATCTCATTACATCCTTTACGAACCATACTTTTTAATTCAATTATCTTGATACTTTAGTACGGTGAGTATGTCAATACTTACAAAAAAGGATTTTCAATATCGTAAAAATACGCTGGTTCTTCTACAGATACCTTACTGTCCTTAGTTAAACGAATTGGTGAAGAAAATTGCTCCAAGATCTCCTTCTGTGCCAGCCATTCACATGCCATATTAATCCACAATTGTCGACTATCGAAGTGATCATGGATGTCGGATAAGGAACGTTCTCCTCCCGATTCCTCTAAAAAATCGAGTAACGGTTTAAAAAACGACTGCACGTTATCTTCTAAATAAGCGTCAATCTGCTCTAATACCTTGCCAAGAGCCTCCTCGTCTTTAGGAATATCAAGAATATCGGTGAAAACGGCATTGAAGAATTTCGGATTATGCTCAAGGGCTTGATAGATGACCTTCCGTTTTGGTGTTTCACCCTGCATAATCGTTTCAATACGTGCTAACTCTCTCACAGCGTACATCAAATAGTAAAAGGTATAATCGTAATCCTTCTTAATATAAAACCACTTTTCTGTTTTTGCAAGTATCGTAGTAACGCTGCTGGCAATGTTAAATAGTTGAGATTGTTTATCACGTTCTCCAATAACATCAATATCTTTAAATAAATCAGAAAGTGTAGGATCTTTAGTGAACAGTATTTTACTATCAGAAAAGATAGAATGAAGTCTACTTCCTCGTAAATTCCTTTCAAATAATTTTTTGAACGCACTACGAGTATAATGGTCGACTCGGATCGGAATCCCATCTTCAATTAATTGACACTCTTTTTGACGATATTTTGAGCCATCTCTAATAATTAGCGTAATATGAACATTTGTTTTTTCCCATACATTATCATCTGAAAGGTTACTGGTGAGTATAGCAGCAACTATATAGCGATCATCCTTTATGGTATCGGTAAATCTATCTACTGCATCCTCAATAACGGCATGAATGTCCGATTTCAAACGAGGAACATTTTCATCATGCTCTATTTCGTCAATATAGTACTCAGGTTCTTCTACTGCGACTTGACTTTTGACAGTAAGTTTTATAGGAGCAGAAACCTGCTGGATAATCCCTTTCCATGTCATCCATTGGCATATTATATCAACTGATGCCTCACGAAATTTAGACTGAAAATAATCGTTAAGCTCAGAGTTTGTCCGAGCACCTTTCTGTTCTTCAAGATAATCCAGAATCGGTTGAAAGATAAACTGACGTTCATCAATATAGGCATTAATTGCATTCAGAGCATCTTGAATTACATTCTCATCTTTTTTACAGTTAATCAGATCGGTATAAACATGTTTGAAGAAATCAGGGTTATAATTGAGGGCAGGTTGTATTACCTCGCGGGCAGGAATTTCATTATTCAAAAGCATCTCTATCCGTGCTAATCCTTCCACAACAGATAGAAGTGTTAGAAAACAGGTAACAATATCCTTGTTGACATAAAACTGCTTTTCCGCATAGATAAGCTCTGGCAAAACGTCAGCAATAACATTCAGTACTTGCAGCTGCTTATCACGTTCACCGATACTATCACGGCTCGCGTTCTTGTCATACCATTCCTTAATTGAATCATCTCTGGAGAATAAGAGAGTACTATGAGAAAAATAGGAATGCATGAAGGAACCTTGCTGCGCGCCCTCTATAGAACGCTTAAAGGAACTACGTGGTGAGATATTCGCATGTATGTTTACTCCATTTTCCACTAAGGAGAAGAATGACTGTGTCGGACGAATGTCATCCTTCCCAATTATTTCAACGTCAAGGTCAGACTTTTCCCATACCTGTGCATAAGAGAAACTACCCGCAACTATCGCAGCGAGGATATACGGATCCTCCTGTACCTTTTCAACAAGCGAATCGACTGCCTCATAGTACTGTTGTTCAACAACGTCTTGTGACTTCATCAGCATGTTCTCCTACCTACATAATATCTATGTTCTATTAATGAATTTAGATTATATGGCAGTATCTGTTTACGTATTTTCTATATCACCCTTTAGTTCTCATTATGTCTCTGTCTGTATACCTTTCCACCTTTTATAACAACGATAGGTTCAAGTTTCTGTCTACTGGTTTTGACTTGACCACCTGCATCTACCAATTGAAATTCACCTTCGCGCATTTCAAATATAACGGCATCACCCCAGGCTCCTGCAGATAATGTTCCAACCTGACCAGACAATAATATAGTTTCAGCAGGAATACTTGTGACTTTTGCAAGTGCATCGTCAAGAGACATACCGAGATATAGGAATTTATTGACAACATTGACAAGATCGTATACTGGACCGTCTATATTATAGACATGCAAATCAGAGGAGATAGTCGTTGGTTCAACCCCTTGTGCCATAGCCTTTTCAACAATATCCCAACTGAAAGAACCAGCACCGTGTCCAACATCAAATATGACTCCACGCTCTATTGCAGCATACACAGAATCCCGTATTTTACCATTTTCATCTAATATACCACATGCCATGTCATGGAAGCAGTGAGTAAGAATATCCCGCTTACCCATTACTGCTAATATATCATCTATGGATTCACACCATGCATCTTGAGGATGCACCATCATCGGAAGTCCAGCAGCATCTGCTGCCTCGCGTGCTTTATGCAGCGGTTGCATACCAGCCCGTTTTCCAACGATTGATTCTCGTGTCAATCGCACCTTAACACCAAGGATAATGTCACGATGCTGTTCTATCATTCTGCATGCTTTGTCAACATCAGCATAGTCAGGGTTCTCTAATTCTCCAATTTCACGGGTAAGCATACCTTGTGAGGATATGTTCAACTGTGCGAGAATGCGGGTATCACTGACATTTATGACATATTTACGAAACCCAGGAAAAGTATCTGCTCCTGCAGATCCCGCATCAACGACTGTTGTTGCGCCACGTGCTAAACAGGTCGGATCAGGTTCAATCCCAAAGTGACTAACACCGTGAAATACATGCACATGTAGATCAATTAGACCGGGGGTAACAAAACTTCCATTTGCGTTCAACACTTCTCTGGCTTCAGACGATGGAATATCATCGTTGACAGTTGAAACATAACCATCAACGAATGCTATATCTTTTTGCGCATGAATACCTTGTGCCGGATCAATCAAAGTTCCATTCTTTATTATAATATCATACTTCATTTGATTTCATTCTCATCATTTTCATCAGGAAGTTTCAAATGTTCACGAACTGCAAGGCGAACCATTTCACAGGTTTGCATCGCATGCACAACATCACTTTCAGATGGAGTTTGTGCGGGATATCTTGTATCCACAGCAAAATCTGATAGTTTTGACAAATCAGCTTGCCAAACTTTCCAATCTGGAATAGCAGGTAATATTAGGTCCAACAGTTGCGATAAATTGTGTGTTCTTATAATCGGTATATTCATCTCTTGAAGACATGCTTTTAAATATTTTTCAGCACACTGTTGTGCAAGAAAGCAGATAACGTGATGGACTGGATTTGGTCCTTGCTGATTTTCCTTTGCAACACTATAATCACCTTCTGCTTTCTCTACCCATTCTATTGTTAAAGGGTTCATTTCCATATTCTCTTTTTTAAATGGTTTTATATAATTATTTTCAGATTCATAAAGTACTTCCCCTCTTTCAGTTACCTCTTTTAGAAACCAATCGTTGTGTGAAATACGATATGCTATCTCTTCTGGTGAACGCACAATAATGTCCATACTGAAACGACTTGGAATCTGTTCCCGAATTGCCAACGCTTGGCGACGGTTTTCAGATTTTGGTATAGGCATAACGACCAATAGATCTACATCCGAATGTTCAGTAGGAACCCCGTATGCATAAGAACCAAATAGTATAATTTGTAACGGAGAGAACTCACGCACAATATCTGCACAAGTAGCTTCAATATCTCTACGGGTAACCATGTTTCAATCCATCGGTAGGGTCTGTAAGAAGGTAAATTGTTGGTTTTTTATTTAGTAGTGCGTTTAAGGTCAGTATACTGTAATTATGCTATATATCATCTTTACTTTCAAGACAATTTTACAAACATTACCTTATATAAAGATAGGTTAAGCTGACATTCATTATCTTGAAACTGTTACAAGAAAGCAAAAAAGGATGATCCAAAGTATTGAATCTACATTTGGTCATCCTTGATGAATATGCAATCGAAGGTCGATTAGAACTTATGGATGTGGTGCCTTGGTGGGATCTACTAATTGATTTATATAAGCTTCCTGATATGTTTCCCAATTTTCAGTCGGAGGAATACCAAAAAGTTCTGAGGTCCAAACATCTGGTTTCTTTTGAATGCGTATCAACATATCACGTGCATTAAGATATCGGCAATAATCGTGAAGATTATCTATTGATATATTCTTATTTATCAGAGTTTGCAACCACTCATTGCGCGGATAATGTTCATCCAATTCGTTTAACGGAAGTAATTTTCCACTATATTTCAATATTTCAACACCATTTAGTACATAAGTATTGCTGATCGTGGAACCAGCATGTCTTTCGTTGTAATCTGTATTAAAGCGTTTTATCAGTGACCGTGTTTTATCAGTGATGGGATGTTCTTCAGCCCTTGTATTCGTTTCAATATGTGAGTTTACAGAGTGGTGGCTCTCTGTTTTATTTCTATGTTCATCCATCTGTTCACGAAGTCTATCCACACGTTCTTCGGAATTTTCTCTGTATTCCTCTGTTTGTTCACGTAATCTCTCAATTTGTTCTTCCGCTGTTTCCATATTCTGTTCAATTTGTTCACGGATACGCTCAATCTGTTCTTCGGCATTTTCTCTGCTCTGTTCAATTCGGTTCTGAATTCTTTCTACATCTTCCTCAATTTTGTGACTATATTCTTCTGACTCATCATGCAGTTTCTGTACCTGTTCTTCAACTTTTCTATGGAATTCTTCTAATCCACTTTGCAACCTACGTACCTCTTCATCAGAAGATTCAACCTGTCTGTGAATATCATCGTTTATCCGCTCAATTTGTTCCTCCGCAGTATTTTTTTGCTTCTCTAATTCATCGTGTATTCTTTCAACTGACTCTTCATTAGATCGCTCGTATTCTTCCAATCGATTTTGAATTTCATTAATAAGTTCCTCAGCATGTTCTAATAAATTCATTATAATAGTACTCCTAAAATTGTGTAAAAATGTAGGCGCACTACCATAGTGCACCTACTATTTTTCTAACGTATAACTACTCAACTGCTTTAATGTGTGCTTTTGTTATTGGTGATAGCACACCAGCGAGTCGTAATCAAGTAATCTAAAAGTGTGGTTTCAGCTTCTGGAGTACCAATCCGTTTAAGTGCGTGAATAGAATTGTCACGGACATAACGATTTTTATCAAAAAGCGACTCCTTCAAAACCGGAATCGCATCGCTGGATGCAGGACCAATCTGTCCTAACGCCAATGCAGATTCAAATCTGACTTGTACGTCCTCATCTTTAGCCAACATATCAATTAACTTGGAGACAGCAGGTGCTGCCGGTGCACCAATTGCACCGAAGGCCTCTGGAATATATCTACGCACTTCAACTTTGCTGTCTTTTGTTAACTCCATAAGTGCGGGTACTGCTGGTTCCGCTGCACTACCAATCTGTGCTAAAGCATAGGTTGCTTGATGTCGCACCTCGTCATTATCGTTTTCCAATGCATCGCAAAGAGCTGACACAGCAGGCGCGCCAACCGCTGCCAATCCATACGCTGCCATTCTACGGGCAGAACCATTTTCATCTTCAAGTTTCTCAATTAATGCTGATACTGCAGGTTCACCAATTGCCCCCAATGCATAAGCAGCATTCAGACAGACAGGTTCATAGTCATCACGTAAGGCATCGCTCAACATCGGAATCGCATCAGTAGCAGATTCACCCAATAATCCCAACGCATCTGCTGCTTCTGAGCGTACGATAGGATCCTCATCGCTCAATGCTTCTATATGTGTTGACAAATTCCCATTGTCTACCTGTGTTGTATGTCCATTAGATCCACCAACCATCCAATTCCAGACGTGTCGCCATGTGGTTTCATGCTGTTGTGCTGCAGGGTTAACATATTCATCAAAGTCCTCAGTTTTCCATGTTGGATCTTCTGAATTCCATTCAGGTTCTTGTGGTTCATCCATCCTGATAAACTGAAACTTCATCATATAACGAGTCTTATCTGTCTGGTTTGCCATAGCACGATGCCACAAGTCAAAATGGATAAGTGTTACCGTGCCAGCTTCACCACTGAGTGATACTTCTCCATCGTTTTCCTCAGTTATCCTATGACTGTAATATTGCGTTCCTGATAGAACTGATGAAGGTCCTATTTCGAGAGGAGTATCCTGTGGATAATAAAATGCCATTGCCCAACGGGGTCGGTGGTGACGAACTTTCTGATGTCCCCAATAACTGTCCTTGTGGAATCCTTGTCCACCGCTATGAGGTCCATTCCGATGCGGATGCCTATGTGAGTGCATCACATAATTTTGTCCTAAAATACTTGTAAAGGCACCACGCACTGTAGGATCATCAAAAACAGCCTGCAACTCTGGTACTCGTGGTAGGACGTTATTACCTAAGTTTCCTTCATTTTCTGAATATTCCTGGGTTTTACGGTAAATCGTCTCGTGAACACTGCGCGGCAAATCTGTTTTTATTGTAACGTAACCGTTTACAATAAAGTCTCGCATCTGTTTATCACTGAAAAGTGATGTAGATGGAGGTTTTTGTCTGTGGTCAGATTCAAGTAGGTTTGAATGTGTTTGCATCATCAAATCTCCGTTTAATTTATAATATAAGACAATTAAATAACAATTATCATAAGTTTCGGTCGAGTGCTTTAACATTCTATTGTTATTATTTTACTCTACTTTTTAATTTTTGTCATTTATTTTTCAAATATAGACCGGAATAAATCTCGAATGTAGCAAAACAGTTTACAGAATAGTATATATTGTGTATGATTAATTTAGATATAGTCTACAGATTCCGATCTACACAATATTGATTGTGTAACTTATAACGCGGATAGGTAGATATATTGGGTTTAACTATTGTATTGATGATGTACCCCTATGTTATATTATCAATGCAATGGTGCTGAAATAAACATAAAAACGAACATTCTCTGAAGATGAAGTGAGTATATATTGATACAACAACGGACACGGACAAGTCTATCTTTGCGGGCAGTGATAATCGGATTGGTGTGTGCAACAATTGAATGTCTCCTCGCACCCTATAACGATTATGTGATCCGGAACATTTTTCTTGCAGGTGGACATTTTCCTGTTGGTCCGTTTTTTGTACTCACAATGTTTGTATTAGGTGTCAATGTTGTTTTAAAACAAATTCATCCCAATTCTGCCTTCTCACCTGGTGAACTCATCACTATCTGGTGCATTATGCTTGCACCCGCAGGCATACCATCATCTGGCATGATGCGATACGCGCTTAGTCCAATGATCGCATACAAATATTTTGCCACACCTGAAAATGACTGGGAGTCATTGTTCTACCACTATATTCCGCACTGGCGTGTAGTACAGGACGAATCTGCAATCAGCTCATTCTTCGAAGGTCTTTTCGCAGGAGAAGCAGTACCGTGGGGCGCGTGGCTGACACCATTATTCATCTGGAGTGTTTATGTCCTTGTGGTCTATTTCGTGATGATATGTCTTTCAGTATTACTACGTAAGCAGTGGGTAGAATATGAACGTTGTGCATTTCCGCTTGTAAAACTACCTGTTGAGATGTCAGTGCAAGGCAGTGGACGACTTGGACCGCTCTTTAAAAATAGCTTATTTTGGTTCGGTTTCGCATTCCCAGTGTTTCTCCATACAATGAACGGATTGCATACATTTTTCCCTACAATTCCGCATATACCACGCGACTTTTGGCTCAATTCATATCTCACAGAAAGACCGTGGAGCGCATTACGTCCATTTCAGGTAGTCATCTTCTGGTCAATGGTAGGATTTAGTTATCTCCTTACCTTAGAGGTATCATTTAGCATCTGGTTTTTCTTTATATTCTACAAGCTCCAATGCCTTATAGGTGTCCTACTCGGTTTTCAACTGACATCTGGACCGGGTGTACAATGGACAGGAAAATCTTTCAGTGCATCCCAAGAGGCGGGTGCGTGTCTGGTGTTTGTTGCAATTGCCTTATGGAAAACAAGACATCACATTAAAAACATGTTTCAGTCTGGCTCTTCAGATGAGGCATTACCTTATGGTGTTACGGTCTTTGGATTAATTGGTGGAATCTGTGTTCTTGTCTTTTTCAATCACATGATGGGTATGTCTATCCTATTCGCATTAGGATTTGTGCTGTTCTTGCTTGCGATGTATGTTGTCCTAACGTGGCAGGTAATAAACGGTGGTATTCCATTCATCAATCCATCATTTTCCCCACAAAGCTTCTTTCTCACGACACTCGGCACTTCCAAAATACATCCTTCATCGTTGACATCCTTAATGATGCATCCGGTGTGTCTCACGCTTGACCTTCGAGAATTTATGATGCCGAACATTATGAACGGATTAAAAGCTGCGGACGAAGCACGCGTCAAGCGACGACAACTCTTGATGGCAATGGCTGCTGCAATGGTGATAGGTCTTGCAGTTTCCTACTACTCCGCAATCAAAGTTGGCTATGCACACGGTGCACCATATATGGGGGGTAGTTGGTTTATGCGACAACTGGAAGGATTGCTGGTAAGTCCGAAAACCAGTACAAATTGGACTAATACCGGCTTTATTCTATTCGGTGGAGGGTTCACAGGTTGGTTGATGTGGATGCGACAGACATTCGTTTGGTGGCCCCTACATCCAATCGGTTATACCATGTTGAGTTCATGGGCAACATTCAAACTCTGGTTCTCAATCTTTTTGGGTTGGGGCATGAAATTTGCAATCGTGAAATACGGTGGACTTAAAGCGTATCGTCAAGCACGACCGATATTTCTTGGTTTGGTAATCGGAGAGATGTTATGTGCGGGTCTATGGGCAATTGTCGGAATGACTACTGGAATTAGCAGCGGATATAGGATATTACCTGATTAAGCATGCTAATTATAGACGTGGTTTGATTATGATTCAGTTATAAATTCGGGAGTATCGCGTATTTGTATGATTGTAGAATAGTTGTGTTGACTATTTTCATTGTCTGAACTTGGATTTACATAATAATAGGATTTTCAAGTTTACACCAATTAGTATGTCTTACTCGGTATATGTGTTATCGATTTATAAACATTTATATACACTTTGACAACAATATTATACTGAGGGAAATCCTGAAAATCCTATAATCCTGAAAATCCTGGTTCAGACAAAATAAAATAGGTGCGATTAGGAAACCGCACCTACAAGAGATATATAGTCTATCTGTGAGATTACTTAGACTTAAGCGCGCCCCACTGAGTAGCAAGTTTACTCTTAGGTTCAACAGGTGTGAGTCCACCTTCGTGTAAACTCCTGACTTCATCTGCAGTCAGAGCAACGTTGTATATCCGGGATTCCTCAATATGTGCACTGAGATTACCAGGACCGCTAAGTCCATTTACATGTCGTCTACCCCAAATGGCTTCGGAATCGTCAGCTTCCCATGTTCTGAGATCACCCTTTCTGAAACTTCCCATACTATCTCCGTTTCGGTATCCGGTGATTTCATACTGGTTGTCGTCATTTCTATATGTGATTGCAACCATGTGCAATACACCTGTTTCAGATTCAGTGACGACATTTGGAAAATCATCTGTACGGCGGAAATGGCTGCTCCCGGGCATCCACTGTCTGTCAACCCGTTCCGCCCAAACGATACCACAAAATTGATCTGTTGACAACTCATCCAATGTAAGCGCAGAGCCGCTTGTTCTTGCGAGGTCATCCAAACTCAGCCAAGACACCAAGGTCAGTTCCGTAATATCTGGACCTATGTATTCCAAAGAGTGTGCCCAATTATCAGTGGAAACAACGAGTTGTCCATCTTCTATAGTAGCACCATGAAGGACAACATTTCCGAAGTTACCAGTTTCTTCTTCTGCACTATCAAAACGCCACCAACCAACAAGGTTGTCTTCTTGCACTTGTGCAAGGACTAACATCGGCATACCAAGCATTAATATCACTGCACACAAGCAGTAAACCTTTAATTTCATGGATTCAACTCCTTTTGTATTCGGATATTATGGTTTACTATGAAAACCTAATTCCTTATGTTTAGATGTAAATAGTTTACATTGTAGGTCGGGTATCGCTAAAACTCTATCCGACCTACGAGACTGTTTTAATTAAAATGATTATTGCCTTTTAATCTTTGCCCAACGGGTAGCGAGTTTGCTACGTGCTTCAACAGGTAAGTCTCCCTTGTACATCTGTTTAACCTCGTCCTCTGACAACGCTACATTGTATAAACGAGATTCTTCAATGTCTGCAGTTATAGAACTGCTAACAGGATTAGCAACACCACCTGTATGTCTTGCTCCCCAGATCGTCTCAGCATTTTCACTTGTCCAGGTTCTTGCATCTCCCTTTTTGAAACTACCCATGCTTTTGTCATTACGGTAGCCTGTAATTGTGTAAACACCTCCTTCAAGTTGATAGGTGATGGCAATTAATACATTCTCACCCACTTTGTCTTCATTTACTACATTTGGGAAATCCTCGGTACGTCGAAAATGGCTGCTTCCGGACATCCATTGTCTTGGTTGTCTTTCTGCATAAACTATGGCAACAAACTGATCAACATCGGTTCTATCCAATGAAAGGGCAGCACCGTGTGTATGTCCAAGATCATTTAAAGTTACCCAACTTGCTAATGTCACATCAGTAATATCCGGACCTGTATATTTAACTGAATTTGCCCATTTGTTTCTTTCAAGAACCAGTTTTCCATCTTGAATTGTGGCACCACGGAGAGTAATATCCTCCCAATTACCTGTTTCGTCTGTTCCATCATCAAAAAGCCACCAACCAACAAGGTTTTTTTCTTGCACTACTGCAAAGGCTGACATTGATACTGTCAACATCAGTAATACAATTATTATCGCACTGACATTATAGACTTTCATCTCGAATTCTCCTTTTTCAATCAGGATTGGCATTGCATTCCTGCAAAGGTTAATGAAACAATCAATTCCTACATATTGTAAGGTTATCTAAATTATTGCAAATATACAATTTTAAGTCAATTCATTTTTTTCACACTATCAAGGCATCTGCTGAATATCCCAAATTCTCACAAAAATTACGCTCTTACACCAATAACATACCAAATATACATGAAACATATTGTTCCAAACACCATAAAGTCTTCCAACCACCCTAAACCCATGTTATAATACTATTACTATGAAAAATACAACCACATACAAATCCAACATAACCGTATTCGTAGGTCGGAGCGAGCAAAGCGACCTCCGACTTCTTACATTCTGTAGAACCGTCCTACGACATCTTCTCATGTCTCTTGTAGGTCGGAGCGAGCAAAGCGACCTCCGACTTCTTACATTCTGTAGAACCGACCTACGACATCTTACATTCTGTAGAAGCGACCTCCGACAAATAGCCAAAAACAAAAGATACAGTTTTTTAAGTTTTTTTTTATACAGTAAACCGGTGAAAATAACCCATAAACCCAGACAGAAACCACAACCAGACCACAACACAGTAATGATACAGTTATGTAAAAAAAGGCACAAAACTGTATCTTTTTAAAACGGCAAAAATAACACAATTCGTAGGTCAGAGCAAACGAAGCGACCTACGACAAGTATATTAACCCAAGTTGCTACATAATGTAGCACAATCTGTATGAAGATTAATTTATTAAATCGGTAATTTTTATTTTTGTGTTATACTGTTGTGTAAGGAGGTATTTTATCATGGCAAAACACCATAAACTTGAACTGAGTGCAACTGAGCGTCAAGAACTTATCGA